>Ga0209249_1000188_pt1 | contig 82807 bp, 53 predicted proteins | sample SaaInlV_200m_DNA_4_FD_184653 | JGI IMG/M metagenome (GOLD analysis project Ga0209249, IMG submission 184653) | Marine microbial communities from expanding oxygen minimum zones in the Saanich Inlet - SI037_S3LV_200m_DNA (SPAdes) (version 2) | ecosystem: Environmental > Aquatic > Marine >... | reverse complement strand
CCAAAGAATGTTACCAAATTACTACTTTTAGGTCAAATAAAAACAGTAATAACAGCCGGGTGTCACTTCGCCGTGATTGCCTTTAAAGTGCCTGAGCTGTATGCGGTGAAAATCGCACGTACAGTTCTTAGGGGGCGTAAGCTACCCGGTGCCACAAGCCGAAAAAAAACTGAATGAAAAGAGCAATTATAATTGGTGCGACTTCTGGAATTGGCAATGAGCTCTCCAAAATTCTTGTGGAGAATGAATATAAAGTTGGAATTACGGGAAGACGAAAAACTGAGCTTGATAATTTAAAAGAATCGAACTCAAAAAACTTCAGCATTAGTTCTTTCGATTGCACAACAGAAAACAACTCTGAAAAACTGACTGAATTAGTCAATGAAATAGGAGGATTGGATTTGTTGATTTTAAGCTCAGGTACAGGAGATTTAAATGAAAAATTAGAATTTGATATTGAGAATTCAACCAATAAATTGAATGTAATTGCTTTTACTGAAATTGTAGACTGGACATTCAATTATTTTGAAAAACAAGGGAAAGGACATCTAATAGCAATAAGTTCAATAGCAGGAATAAGAGGTAGTAGAATTGCACCGGCTTACAATGCTTCAAAAGCCTATCAGATAAATTATTTGGAAGGATTAAGACAAAAAGCAACGAAAACGAAAAAACCGATTTATATAACTGACATAAGACCTGGATTCGTTGATACAGATATGGCAAAAGGAGAAGGGCAATTTTGGGTTGCAACTAAAGAAAAAGCAGCAAAACAGATTTTTGGATTTATCAAAAAGAAAAAGACTGTTGGATACGTATCTAAGAGGTGGCGATTAATTGCAATACTATTGAAGGTAATACCAAATGGAATATATAAAAGAATATGAAAACCAGTGGCTAACCATGAAAACACCATAGCATTCAGTGGGAGTTTCAACATCACCTCTCGCTCGATCCTCTGTCCTGGTGGACACCGGATCGCACGCCCGGCTACGGAGTTTGCACTGATCCATTAGCGATAATTTAAAAAGGAATTATGAAATTCATGCCGATTACAAAAATTGTCTTACAACTTATTATACTAGTCTTTTGTACTGCATGTGATAAGAACCAAAGCCAACTAGACAAACCAAATATCATTCTGATTTATGCTGATGATTTAGGTATAGGATTACTTAGTCATGAGGGACAGCAGATCATTAAAACTCCACATATTGACAAGCTGGCTAAAGAAGGTCTTCGATTTCAAAATGCTTATTCCTGTATGCTATGTGCTCCAGCAAGGGCATCACTTTTAACAGGACTTCATGATTGTCACTCTGAGAAGTTTGAGATAACCAACGCAGGTATTTATAAAAAAATTGGTAAAGGGGATTACACTCACCGTGAAGTTGAGACAATGATCAATGAACGATTATCTGCAGTACCTGAAGAAATGGTATTTTTAGGTGAGGTGGCTAAAGAGGCAGGATACATTACAGCTCAATTCGGGAAATTGGAATGGGGCTTTGCTTCCACTCACAAGCAAATGAAACGACACGGATGGGATTACTTTTTTGGTTATCTTGATCATGTAAGAGCGCATGGGTTTTATCCTCCTTTTTTATTTGAAAATGGGAAGTTGATTGAGATTAGTGGAAATACCCTAGCGAACTGTGGGAAATCTGGTGAACCTGAGACACAAGAAACATACGTTGAGCGTTGGAATATGACAGGAAAAAAAGTCTATTCCCAAAACCTTTTCATGGATAGCGTTCTAAGTTTTATTTCTACCAATAAGGATCAACCATTTTTCTTATATTTTCCAACTCAACTACCACATGGACCAGTGTCTATTCCCACAGTACATTCCGATTTTGTATACGATGAACGTCTAACGCAAATAGAGAAGGAATATGCTTCAATGGTAAAAATGTTGGATGATAATATTGGACAGATTTTGCAAAAACTTGAATCACTTAATATCGATGACAACACTATCGTGATATTCACATCAGACAATGGGCATGAGATCTACTATGGACAGCAAGATCGTGTTCATAAGCCTTATACAAATATGAAAACAGGAGAGATTTTTAACAACCTTGAAAATAAATACTATAGCGACTTAGGAGGGGATGTCTTTGATGGTAATGGTGGTAGAGCAGGATTGAAGCGAAGTAATTTGCAAGGGGGCATAGTTGTTCCGCTAATAATTCGATGGCCAAAAGAGATTTATCCAGCACGGATTAGCAACCATTTAGTAACAAATTATGACATTTTACCCACAATTGCTGAAATTACCGGCTTTTCCAGATTATTTAACACAGATGGTATTTCTTTTTTTAACGAATTGACTGAAAAAGATACTGAATTAGAGCATGAATTCGTCGTATTCTCCTCATATTCTGGCCCTACTCTGATTACAAATGACGGATGGAAAATAAGAGCATATCTGGCTAAAGATGTATTTGAACTTTATTATTTACTCGATGATTTTCGAGAGGAGAGCGATTTATCAGAAATATATCCTGATAAATTAAATGAACTTAAAAGTGAACTTCTAAAAGCTTGTGATGGTAATCTCATTAATGGACTATATTCCTCGAGAAAAAATCAGATAAAAATTGAATAAACTATCACTAATAAGTGTCATTAGTAATGTGGTTTTCAGAGATTTTCGAGCGTTATCTCGCATCAAATTTGGTGTATCTTGTGAAGTAGCCCGCAATCCCGAAACAAAAAACATGAGCGAATTCTGGGAATCAAAATTTAAAGACGAACAAACGTCGTGGGGATTTGAACCTTCGGATTCCGCAATCTTAATAAAGAACTTCTTCCTTGAGGAGGGAGTAAAGGACATATTGATACCTGGAATTGGATATGGCAGGAATGCAAAGATCTTTTATGACAACAGGATCAATGTTTCAGAAACATTTACAGATATGAACCCTGTTACATTCATAATAATTATTGTAATAATTAGTATCATCTTATTTGCTTGGATTCGTAGAAGAAATTCAGGATGGAAAGTTCCAAAAGAACCTTTTCCAAAAGATTGGAGAATTATATTGATCCGGGAAGTAGCGTTTTATAATTCATTATCCGAAGAAGAAAAAGATAGATTTGAATTCAAGGTCCATGAATTCCTTTTGAATTGCAGGATAACAGGAATTGAAACTACTGTTGAAGCAATAGATAAAGTACTTATTGCGTCAAGTGCAGTTATTCCAATATTTGAATTTGGTGATTGGAAATATTCAAATATTCATGAGGTTTTACTTTATCCGTCAATGTTCAATGAGAAATTTGATACCGAAGGTCCGGACAGATCAATACTGGGAATGGTGGGTACTGGTTATATGGAAGGTAAGATGATCTTGTCTCAGCAAGCATTAAAACATGGATTTAAGAATGAATCAGATAAGACAAACACTGCAATTCATGAATTTGTTCATTTGATAGATAAGACAGATGGATCAATCGATGGTATTCCCTCATTATTATTGGAAAAGCAGTACTCAATTCCGTGGATAGATCTGATCAATAAGAAGATAGATGAGATATACGATGGAGTATCAGAAATAAATCCCTATGGTGGAACAAATAGAGCTGAATTTTTCTCTGTTGTAAGCGAATATTTCTTTGAGCGACCAAAGTTACTTGAGAAAAACCATCCTGAATTGTATAATCTCCTGGAAAGAGTATTCAGGCAAAATATGTCATCCAGAAGGCTTAGCAAGAAGAAAGAGATGATAAGACGTAATAGTCCTTGTCCTTGCAATAGTGGAGATAAGTTTAAGAATTGTTGCGGTAATGGGCATTATGGGGGAGTACTAAATGGCAGCAGCCCGAAACATTAGATACTATAATCCTGTTAAAAACAATTATTTTGGAATAGGTATGTCCTACAGTTGCTTCTATGCTTTTTCCTTACCTTGGAGCTTCCTTATTATTTAACTCCGAAAGTGAATATGAGTACTAAGAGTACACAGCATCATCCAAAGCGCTTTCTAAGTTCCGGTTTTACATTGGCCGTCACCATTGGCGGTATCATTGGTCTGGGTATTCTGCGCACACCCGGCGAGGTAGCAGAAGTTGCTCCCAATCCTTTTTTATTTGTTTCCCTCTGGGTACTTGGCGGCCTTTTTGCACTATTGAGCACAATAGTAGCGGCCGAACTGATTTGTATGACACCACGGTCAGGAGGATCCTATTCTCTGGTGAGACGTGCTTACGGGCCTTTTCCTGGTTTCGTCATTGGCTGGGTTGACTGGTTGAGTTTTGTCTCTGACATTGCTTTGAAGGCAGTGGTGGTTACAGAATTTGCTACGCTGCTTTTTCCTGATATAGCACAATGGCAAGTACCGTTGGCCATTATGGTTTCTTCGGTGTTCGCCGCACTTCAATTAAAGGGCATTGCCCTGGGCGCAAATATTCAGCAATTCGCTGCCGCTGCCATTGCACTAATCATTGTTGGTTTCACTCTGGCACTGGTATTCTCTGGATCGGCGCTTGACAATAATACAACTTCTTTCCCTATTCAGGCTAAAGGTATTGGCAGCTGGAGTCTTGTGATTGCTGCCCTAATTTACACCTACGATGGCTGGCTTTATGGAGCCTATTTCAGCGGCGAAGTCAAAGGCGGAGGTAAGGCTATTGTACGTGCAGCAATCAAGGGCGTTGTCATTGTTATTCTGCTCTATACCTTCCTTGCTGCAGCATTGGCCTGGAAAGTGCCACTGCTAAGCCTTGCTGGAAATGAATTGGCATTGGCCGGGGCGCTGGAGATGGTGGTCTCACCGATGGCATCAACCATTGTGCTTGTTGTGGCAATAGTTATGACACTAGCCCACCAAAACGTACTGTACATGAGTACGCCCAGGATTCTACAGGCTATGGCCGTTGATGGCCTGGCTGTCAAACGTGCCAAGAAAATCTCAAAAGGTGGCAATCCGATCTTTGCAGTAGTGGTTTCCTGGGGACTTTCAGTTTTCCTGATCATTATCGGAGGTTTTGAATTTCTGCTTCACCTTTCTGTATTCTTTCACATCTTCGTTTATGTCTTACTGATAGCAGGAGTCATTATCCTGCGTAAACGCCAGCCGGATGCAGATCGCCCCTACAGGGCATGGGGGCATCCATGGAGTACGCTAATTTGTTTGCTCGGTTGGATTGCACTCTCACTGTTCCAGGCAGTTTCAGAGATCCAAACCGCTATGTATGCTGCGATCATGGTGCTTATATCCTGGCCAATTTACCGCTATATTATACGCTCCCGACCCAAAAAATTATAAATAAAAGGATGAACCGAGCATGACAAAAGAAAAGATATTTTAACACACATGCGGATGATTGTTTTTGTCGTGCGAGCTCCATCCGACAAATAAAAATAAATATAAACGGATGAAAAGATGAGTAAAATAGTAGTACTGGGATGTGGGGCAGTTGGTAAATACATGGCAATCGATCTGTGCAAGGACCCCAGCTATGAGGTCATCTCTGTGGATGTCAACCGCGAGGCTCTGGAGCAGCTGGCCAGTGAATATCCTATTCAGATACGAGTGGAGGACCTTTCCTCAGCGGAAGGAGTAACACGTGCCGTTGAAGACGCTGACATTGTCATTGGTTCGGTACCTTATTCCATTGGATACTCAATGCTCGAAAACGTTATTCGTGCAGGCAAAAACATTGTTGACATTTCATACTTCATGGAGGATCCTTTTGGCCTTGACGAACTGGCAAAGGCAAATGGGGTTACCGCCGTGGTTGACTGTGGTGTTGTACCTGGTATGGGTAACATCATTCTCGGCGATCGATCACGTAAGATGAAAGTTACTCGCTACGAGTGCTACGTAGGTGGTGTTCCAAAGTCGAGGAAGGCACCTTTAGGGTACAAATCTCCCTTTCCTGTCCTTGAGGTCTTAGAAGAATACATCGAAAACGGAACCATGGTTGAGAATGGTAAGGTGGTTGTAAGACCAATGCTTTCCGAAACTATGACGATCGATATCGATAAGGTTGGCACTATGGCATGCCTCAACTCCGACGGACTCAGAACCCTGATACATACCATGGATATCCCCGACATGTTTGAGAAGACTCTCCGCTATCCTAATCACGTAGATCAGATGCGTGTTTTCAAGGATACCGGATTACTAAACACGACCCCCATCAAGGTGGAAGGTGTTTCAGTACGACCGATAGATGTGATGACATCACTGCTCTCCCCACTTTGGAAATACGAACTGGGCGAGGCCGATATAACTGTCATGAAACTAGTTATTTCCGGAGTGGAAGACGGGAAACAAGCGACCTACACCTACAGCATGTACGATGAATATGATCCTGCAACGGGGGCCCTCTCCATGGCCCGAACCACAGGGTACACTTGTAATGCAGTCACCCGGCTAGTGCTTGACGGCACTTATTCACAAAAAGGGATCAGTCCTCCCGAGTTCGTGGGTCGTGCAGATGGATGCTGGACAAGCGTTGAGAAATACCTAGAGGATCGAGGTGTCAAAATTAGCAAACGCTAATATCAGGTATTTTCAATGCAAAATACCCGACAGAAACGGCTTGTCTATTCCTAGCCATTGTGCATATACACTAATTGATCTTTTATTGTCTTGCTTTGTCATTACTTATTCTTTTTTTTTTGGTTCGCCCTCTAACAATGATCCTGGCATCCTGTGACTTTCTGCCTAATTCATCATCCTTTGCTTGAAGTATAAAATCATTTTCCAATCCCAATACTTGTAACACTAACAAATATGAGCCAATACTGACTGAAGGGGATCCTTTTTAAATAGCAGATAATGTAGGTCGATTTATATTTGCTAATTATATTTAATGTTAAGTGATTCTAGTTGGTGACTCAGTGCCTCGCACCAGCCTACCAGCCCATCAAATTTTCATTATCTTTACTACAGCTATGACCTTCCTTTCGAAGATTGATATTATTAAGAGAAGTGAAATTATTCCTTTAGCACCTGTAGTAAGGTTTCTTTATATTCTATTACTTGTATTGTCCCTTTCAATACGGCTTGGAGCTCAGGAAGGACCATTGGGGGAATGGCCTGATTTCACTCCTTTAGGATTTATTACTGCTCCTCATCCACAAGATGCTAATTACCAGACCCATTTATATGGTGACTGGGGAGGAATTGTGGGGGAGGAATTTCTTGGTTTGCAGGATGGTTTCCTAAAATTATTTTATCACAGCTATCATTCAAGCTATTTGACAAAGCTATTATTTCAAGAGCATTTACTACAAAATTGGACATTGGGTTACAATCCCAATACTCTTGTAAAATTCAGTCCTCTGGTGAAACCTGGTGGTCCTAATCCGGGTAGCTCATGGAACCATACCGACACACCCGGTTATATCCTTCATCCATTAGCTGGAGAGCACCTTCTGTATTATACTGCTCGTCCTGGCACGAAATATCTGCATCCTGAATGGAATGGGTTGTCCGGATGGGAGGGAGCCATTCAGGTAGCCTCAAGTGAATCTGCACCAGAGATTGGGATTCCGTTTGTCCAGGATTATAAGAATATCCTGGAGGCAGAATTATGGTGGGAGAAGGGATGGAATCAGAATGGAACGATCAAAGGAGGTCTGTCAGAACCGACACCTGTTTGGGTACCACATCTTGGAACTTCAGGAAAAGTACGTCTTTTCTATCGTGGATTAAATAGTACACCAGGCTCCTATTATAACTGGAGAATTTCATACGCTGACAGTGAGGATGGGAAAACAAATTGGGTAAAGAACCCTGTCCCATCCTGGGATCCCTCAGATCCTGAGAATCCGGCCTACCAATGGACATTACCCTGGCCAGGGGGATTTTCGTTTCGGGGATCCTGGCAAGCTCATGTTACCGGCGACACCATTGCCAACGGTGTTCACATGGTGCTAATGGTTTCGAATCAGAATTATGCCGGATACGGACACATCGCATACTATTGGTCTCCTGATTGGGGCGATAACTGGATCGGTCATCCCGATAATCCTATCATTGCCCCGGGACAGTTTCCTGATGGAGTACCGGATCAGGGATTCCAACGGACACCAACTCTTGTCGTTGATGATGTCTACAATCGTTATATTCTTGCTTATAATGCTGGTCACGATATTGAAAAACGATCGAAAAGACATACTTATATTGCCACTGCCGCCCGTCCGGTTAATACATCGAATGATAAAATGCAATATTTGACAGATTTCAAGAAAGTTCGAAATTATCCCAATCCTTTCAGTTCTTCTACAACTATATCTTTTTCAATCCCTGAGAGAGGTCTTTCAGAGTTGGCGATTTATAATATGAATGGTCGAAGAGTACGAAGGCTTATAAATCAGGAATTATATCCTGGCGATCATACAGTATTGTGGAATGGTAAAGATGACAATGATCAAACAATGACATCCGGAATATATTTTTATGTTCTAAATATGGATAAATTCAGCTCTGTCGGGAAAATGATTCTAAAATAGGAGTCACTTAATGTCATGAGACCAAAAAGGATATTTTTGTTTATTGAAACTAGAAACCCGAAACCCGTAACCTCCAGACAAGTAGGGACTTTCACTTCGCTTCAGCCATCAATCTGTTTCACACCATCAACGCTGAACCTTTAACACTTTAATGACTTTTCTGGTTCCATTAAAAACTATTTCAGCAAGATACTGTCCTTTAGCTAATTCGGGGGAGTGCCATTGGATTCTCCATGATCCGGCAGGGAGTGCTTTGTCAATTAGATGACTGACCTCATATCCTAAAAGATTATAAACTTTGAGGCTTACATTACCAGATTCAAAAAGATCAAATGAAAAGGTAGTGCTTGAGGTAAAGGGATTGGGATGATTTTGACTGATATGGAATGATTCTGGAATATGAGTGTTATCAGATTCCATTCCTGAGACTGATCCTTCTGCGCTAAACACCCATGGACGAGCTTGCTTGATGACCAGATTATTCTCATCAGTAATTTTAAATTCTATTTCCATGGCAAAGTTTTCACCAGATTCCACACCGTAAAGATTTTGAAATTCTTGACGAATGGTGGTCATTTTGTCCCTCAGCTCATCAAGATGATTAAGCCCAAGAATCTGTACGTCATTTTCCACCAGATTAGAGAATCTCACAATAGTATATCCATCCTGACCACTTGTTGTTGTGGACAATAAGCCCTCTTCTGGAATCGAGAGTGCATCAGGATTGGTAACCAAATCTTCCCCGATCTGTACATTGAGGTAATAAGTATCTTCTGTAAAATACAGAGGATCTGTGGTTACAGCTACTCCATTAGCTAATTCATCAGAATAACTGGGATGAACCAAAATTCCCATTGCTGTTGTCGCATGTTCTATTCGGTAGAATTGCCGCTCATCGAAGGCCCTGAAAGTCCATAAACTGGCAAATACCTGTTTAACAGATTTTGAAATATGTCCCTCCTCAGGGTGTTGAGTTTTTGAGTTGTATAAGCCCGCACCACTGAATCCAGGCAGATCTTCATTATTAGTACTTGATCTGCATCTGAGGGATGTGCTATCAGGAAAGGAACTTTGCAATTCACTCAAGGCATCCCACATCCATGTGGGCATATCTGCTGCGCGAATTGTATCACGTAGCTCCTGTAACAAACTATCCTGAACAGAATAATCATTTTGAAAATCAGGATTACTGAGCAAACCATCCACATGATCATAGAAACCATTAAATTTCATAAACTCATCATAGAAATAAAATGGGATCGCAAATCCGTAAGGTATTGCTCCTTCCTCAAAACCAAATTTCCTCATTGTAGCTACATTGGCAGCCTTAACTCCAAAGCTTTTCCATTCATCAAAATCCACCTGATCCAAGGAGGTAATATTCGTTAACGACAAATCCCGCTCAGGATATTGCGATTCTGTTGGTCGCTGATTAACATACCAATTTTCCACCTCTGATAATGTTGCCTCCCTGATTTCAAAAATTTCAGAATCAGTTTTGTAGTAAACATATTTCCCCATCAGGTCTTTAATCGCTTGATTATCCAGCGCATTCTTCACATAGGCATTGGGGACATTATCTTGTATTGCCCTCAAATTTACGTGAGAAAGAGGGGTTTGGGGAACAGTTGTAATGATACCACCAGTGCGAGGCATTTCATTAGGTAGAGCTTCGTAAATAACCACATCTCTGGAATGAGGCCGTTCATCAAGATCCATTAGTCGCAATAATCCATATCCCTCTGCCTGGTTCAATGCTATATAGGTAATATCCGCATAGATATCTTCTTCAAATAAAACTGCAACTCTGGAAGCATCATACAATAGTTTCTCAGAATGATATCTGGGCAGAGCTGCGTTTGGCATAGGGTAATAGGCCAAATTATTTCGAAGTATTGGCATATTGGCGGCGAGCATCTCATAGGCCATTTGCACTTTTTCAAAAGAATAGGAATCATTTGGTTCAAACTCAAAACGATAGACACCATTAAATCCATTAGGTCCCAGAACATTAGGATGGTAAATAATCTCACCTCGCATTTGTCCAGCAACGGGAGAACCCATTGCAGCCATTCTTATGCCTACTGCCTGAGCAAAAGCCCTGTGAGCTCTATGAGTCTCAGTATTCATAAAATAGACCTTAGGCTTATCAGTATGTGTATCAATGAAGAAAAACTTGACGAATTCCAGGTTTTTCAGGTGCACATCGATCTTAATATCTTCACCGTTGTATGAAAGCTGCTCGAAAATATCACGATCAGGAATGGAAACAACACCATCATTAAAAGCTATTTCTTCCGCAGGATTTAATGGTCCTAATCGTCCTAAATTTTGAATTTCGTTAATATCCGATATGCCGTCCTGATCGAGATCAATAGATTGTCCAACAGGGTGTTGGACAATGCGATAATGCTCCGAAGGATACGCTTTTAGCTGCTCTGATATAATAGTTTGACCATCCTGACCCAGCGTAATGGACACAATCCATTCCTTGTTGCTTTGTAAATCTGGACGACAATACAATACATAATAATAATCTGTAGATGATTCGATTTCAATTTGAATCCGATTAGAAACATCCACAGAAACCTTTCCAAATTCAACCTCTTGCGACAATAAATTTCCAGACAGGGACAAGCCAATGAAGCAAGCCAGCAAGAATAAATGATTCTTCATAAAACTATAACGTATAACTAAACTATTACCCTACTGTTTTTTTCTTGCAAATAGCAGCTGTGAAAGTTAGCCGTTCTTTGAAGTTAAATGTGATTCCTGTATGAAGTAGTATTTCTAAAGAAATTGAAAGATCGAAAATTAAAATTACTAGAAAAATTGACAATAACAGTACACAGGGGAGTAATATAAACAATGGTGTTTTTTATGTGTAATGAATAGATACTGATTAAAAATTACAATTATGAAAACAATGACTTGTTTACAATTGGGCGGAGCTTGCGATATGGAGTTTCATGCTCCCACTTTTAATGAAATGGCTGAATTGAGCAAAAAGCATAGTATGGAGATGTTTCAGCAGGGAGATGCGGATCATTTTAAGGCAATGAATGATATGCAAAAACTTATGAAATCTCCTGATGCTATGAATGAGTGGTTCGAAAATAAGAGGAGTGAATTTGACTCATTGCCTTGTGATGATTGAACTGAATTAGTAAGCAAAGATTTTATTAAATAGGTTTAACTTGCAGTCTGATTTTTCAGAAACTATTCAAGAAGTAAATATTTGTAAGGCAAGCATTATGAAAAACCTATTATTAATTACAGCAGTAATAGCCGTTCTTATTGGCTGTAAATCAGAAAAATCGATTAAAATAGTTGATGTCAGCGAGTATGGAATTGAAGCCAATACCAAACAAAGTATAACTGCTTCTGTTAATGAACTTATCGAAGGACTGAGTGATGAGCCTATATGCATCATTTTTCCAAAAGGCAGGTATGATTTTTATCCGGATTCAAATTATTTCAGGCCTTATTATGAAACCAATACCTATGATGTAAATCCAAAAAGATTGGCGATTCTTCTAGAGGGCAGAAAGGATGTTACCATTGATGCTAAAGGATCTGATTTTATATTTCATGGACATATCCAGCCTTTTACCGTGGATAATTCAGAAAACATTAGCATTAAAAATGTAAATATTGATTGGGAACATCCTTTGACTGCAGAATCTGAAATTATTGAAGCTGATTCAAAGCACATATTGGTAAAGATTGATGCCTCACAGTTCCCATATACTGTTCAGGAGGGCGGATTGACCTTTGCGGCTGATGACTGGGAGGCAAGATGGAGACTATCAGGAGGATCAAACCTAATTGAATTTAATAAAGAGCATATTATTCCTGCTTTCACAGGAGATCATGGGAGTATTAGAGGAGATTTGAAAAATGTGAAATACTCTGAATTTGGTCCTGGCCTGGTTCTCATGGAGGGAAACTTTAGCAAAACACCGGGAATAGGTAATTACTGGATTATGAGACATAATGTTCGTGATCATGCCGGTATGTTTCTTTTTCATTCCAGGGACATCAAACTTGAAAATATCAATGTATATCACACATCCGGACTGGGCATTCTTTCTCAATACTGCGAAAATGTGGAGTTGCAAAGAGTACATTCGATTCCCAATCCGAACAAGAATCGATATTTGAGCGGACATGATGACGGCCTGCACTTTATGGGTTGCAAAGGTGAGCTTATCATAAATGAATGTGATGCTCAGGGATTGATGGATGATCCTATAAATATACACGGCACATTTGTTCCGGTTGCTGAAAGATTAAGTGATACTTCTATCAAGTGTAATTATGCGCACTCCATGAGTATGGGTTTGATTTGGGCCCAAAAGGGAGATTCGGTAGGGTATACGCAAAAGAGTAATATGCGTACCACAGGGATAGGTATTGTTTCGAGTTTTGAGGTCATAGATGAAAATAGCTTTGTTCTGGAATTTCAGGATAAGATCCCGGAATATATATCCACAGACTACTCACTTGAGAATCTAAGTTGGACTCCCAATGTTACCATCACAAATTGTTTTGTGGGCAGTAACCGGGCAAGAGGATATTTAATATCAACTCCTGGCAAAGTGTTGATAGAGAACAATATATTTGAGACAAGTGGTTCTGCTATTCTGATCGCTGGTGATGCTAATTATTGGTATGAGAGTGGAGCGGTTAAGGATATTACGATCAGAAATAATGAGTTCAGAACGCCATGCAATTCATCCTCCTATCAGTTCTGCAATGCCATCATTAGCATCTATCCTGAGATTCCCAAAGCGGATTCCTTACATCCCTTTCATCAGAATATCCGAATAGAGAATAACACATTTAACCCCGCTGATTATCCAATTATTTATGCAAAATCCGTTGATGGTTTATGTTTCATTAACAACACAATTACGCGTAGTTATGATTATGAACCATGGCATTTTCATAAATACAATTTTCTTTTTGAAGCCTGTAAAAATGTAAAGATCTCAGGAAATAAAATCGACGATGATGTACTTGGGAAGAATATTCTACTTAAAAGAATGAGTGCTGAAGAATTGCATAATGAAAATGTTGAATTGCAGATTGAAGGAATTTGATGTGGGGGACAAAAGAGAAAATTATGTCATCAGATAAAAGATTTGTAGATTTTGTTGTTGACCAGATATAAAATGCTGGTCAGATCACTTACAGATATATGTTTGGAGAATATGGAGTTTATCACAAAGCTCGTAGAGGATGGCAAGATCACACCGGTCATTGACAGGAGATATTCACTTGAGCAGGCCAATGATGCGATGCAATACTTAGGCGAAGGTCATGCTCAGGGGAAAGTTGTACTTAATGTAGGAGAAGGAAAATGACACTTGAAGAATTAGGATATAATGTAGAATTGGAAAATTACCGAAAAGACCATAATCTTGACTCTTTTGCAGTGGGGCGAGTTATTTCTGAACACAAAGAAAGATACATTGTAAAAAATACTGAAAAAGAATATGAGGCGGAGATAATCGGGAATTTAAGATTTTCTGCGCATAATAGGTCTGATTTTCCTGCCGTTGGAGATTGGGTTGCAATATCTGAATATGATGACGATAAAGTGCTTATTCATAAAGTTTTCCCAAGAAAAACTATTATTGAAAGACAAGCGGTTGGAAAACAAGATGACAAGCAAATTATTGCAACAAATATAGATAGTGCCTTTATTCTACAGGCTGTTGATAGAGATTTCAGTATCAACAGGATAGAAAGATATCTAACTATTAGCAACAAATCAAACGTAAAACCAATTATCATTCTCAACAAGATAGACCTGGTGAATGATGTCGAATTAATAAAATTGATTACTCCCATTCGGGAAAGAATAATTGAAGTACCAATATTTGCTATAAGTAATAAATCCCAAGAAGGAATTGACAAACTGAAAGAGATTATAGAAAACGGTAAAACCTATTGTTTATTAGGTTCATCAGGAGTAGGAAAATCAACTTTATTAAATAACCTTTTAGGCAAACAATTGATGAGAACAAGTGCCATTAGTATAAGTTCTAGTAGAGGCAAGCACGTTACTAGTCATCGTGAATTGCAGGTTCTTGAAAATGGTGGAATCTTAATAGATAATCCTGGAATGAGAGAGATAGGTATTGCAGATTCTACGGACGGATTAGAAACTACATTTGAAACAATAGTGGAACTATCAAAGAATTGCAGATTTAATGATTGTACACATACCTCAGAAATCGACTGTGCAGTTGTGGCAGCAATTGAAAGAGGAGATATTAACAAGTTGTCCTATGAAAATTACTTGAAGATGGTAAGGGAAAAAGATCATTATGAATCTACTATTGCTGAAAGACGGAAAAAAGATAAGGATTTCGGAAAAATGGTCAAGAAATATGTTAAAAATAAAAAGCAGACACGATAAATTTGCACCATATTGGGCGGTTGCACTTTTAATATTTGGAGGAATTAGCCTATCAACAATATGGATTGATTTAGGAACCTTCTGGAAAGGATATGTATTGGATATGTATGGCCCTGCATGGAATTACATATTATTTAGAGGACTTTATACAACCAAAGCCAACAATATATTGACACGTTTCTTTACAGCTAAAAGAACATTAATTATTTTTCTTTTTGTATGTTTCACTTCCATTTGGTACTCAAACTTTCCGTCAATTATAGGATCAGAGACTTAAACGAATCGAAAATCCTCATTCACTTGGTCTGGCAGCATCACGTAGTACTAATTCTCCGTCTTTATTGACGATCATATAGGTGGGATATTTGTATAGCGAAAACCCACATGGTGACTTCTTGCTGGCTTATGATTTAAAGGAATAGTTGTCAGCGAGTCTTCCTTTGAATTTTGGCAAATTTTGCCTATATTTATTGAAGCAGATAAGATATGAGAACTAATAAACCATTGTTGGAATCAGCAAGTGAAATTAGTAGTGTTGGCCTTAATGAGCTTGCGGTCAGCTTATTGTCAATTAATGACGAGTCTGAGCTCCTAAAACTCCTAAAGAAATCTATTGCTGAAGTTAGTCCCGGATTATCATATGTCATATCTGTTATGCAAAGTGATAAGTTGAATTTCCGGATTGTTGAAAGTAATGTTTTGTCTACTTTCAGAAGGCAGGTTGGTAAGGTTGTAGGAAAAGATCCTTTTCATATTGATTTCCCGTTCTCTGCCTTATCAGAAGATCAGGTAGTATCATTTAAGTCAGGAAGGCTCCATTACTTTGAAGACGGTATATATGATATTACGATGGGGAAAATAAATCGGATTGTTGCTCATGCGATAGAGAAACTTCTAAAGATTCAGGGAGTTTATTCAATAGGTTTCTCTGGAGGTGATGAGATTTATGCGAGTACTACTTTTTTTGTGCCCAATGAAATGTGCTTTGAAGGAAAATTGCATGAGGATATTAAGCGTACTTTGGAATCTATCTGTAATTTATTTTCAATTGTTTTTAAGCGAATACGAGCTATTAATGAGCTTAAAATTAGCCAGAAAGAGCTCAGGAAGGCCAATGCTGAACTGAAAGGAATAAATGAATCTAAGGATTTGTTTCTAAAGTTGATTTCTCATGACATAATCAATCCTTTTAATACAACCTTGGGTTATTTAAACTTGTTGTCAGATGGTTTTGAGAATCTCTCAACTATAGAAAAAAAGGAATATGTTGAAAGATCCTTAAATGGAACAGCTGAAGAAAAAGGATCCGGGCTGGGTTTACTTTTATGCAAGGAGCTTGTCGATTTAAATCGTGGGACATTGTCGGTAAGTAGTGCCCAAAAAGCAGGAACAAAAGTTACAGTTAACTTACCGTCAGCCTAATTTACTTCAAAAGGTTGTGTAATTCCAATCTTTTCTTTTTTCCGGTATTTACCTCAATACTGATGGAAGCCCATTTCCTAAGGAGCATAACTTGGTTTCTATAACAAGCAATAAGGAGAAAAGAATCATTTTCGATATCGTATCTCTGAAAATGGTGAGATCAGCTTGGTTCAAGGCTTTGATTTGGCGATGGGAAAGAATTACTCTGTTGTTTTCAGTCCTTATGAGAGCGGTGATGAGTTGGAAATAGTAACTGAGATAAAATAAGTATGTACTAAAGCTATACATGCTACATTGCTTGAATGATTCAACATTTGTATTATGAATAAAATAATACCAAACATAAGGTATATATTATCAGGAGCTAGTTTTGTCAAAATTAATGCAGGAATTCTAGTTGTTGACTATTGCTTTGTGGGCGTTTGGGGTTTCATGCTTGACGAAGGAGAGGGCGATTTATTGGGATAAGGCTTGAGCCTCAAGGTTTAAGGGTAAGTTGCAAGTATGAGTATAAGTTTAAGTAATAAATAAGATTGGATGAGAGTTCGTTTATTTAGTTTGCTAATTGTTTTGTTGCTGCTTGGTTGTTACCGAGAGCATGTTCACTTGTCTGATTATGTGAATACTTTGATTGGCACTAAGCCCTGGCAGGAGCAGATTCAGTTAGCTGGAACTGAGTTGCCACATGGAAATACTTATCCTGGGGTGTGTGTGCCGTCTGGTATGACTGAATGGACTGCTCAAACGAATACCGGACAAATACCTTATTTTTATGAGGAGGGTGAGAAGGCCCGGATACAGGGATTTCGGGGTACCCATTATCCCAGTGGAGCCGTGATGTTTGATTATGGGGCTGTTACACTAATGCCACTAACAGGTGATCTTCAGATTGATCCAGAAGAAAGAGCATCCCGGTTCTCTCATAAAAAAGAAATTTCTAAACCACACTATTATTCTGTTTTCCTTAAGGATTACCGTATAAAAACCGAGATTACAGCCGGGAAACATTGTGGTCTTTTTCGTCTAACTTATCCTCAGGATGAAACTCCATTTCTTCTTTTTGATTTCTATCAGGATGGCGGATTTATCCATATAGATCAGGAAAGAAATGAAGTCTATGGCTATTCAAAAGCAAGGGGCAGGGGAACCTCACCTGAGTTTGCAGGATATTTTGTGGCTCGCTTTGATCATCCCATTGATTCCTTTGGGGTATTTATGAATGATTCCGTTGGCCAACCGGTTCAGATCACAGAAGGACAGAATAAAGTATCAGGGCAGTATAAAACCGGAGCTTATGTGACATTTCAACTGTTGGAAAGTGATGTGGTTAATGTCAAGGTTGGGACATCCTTTATTAGTCTGGAACAGGCTCGGGTGAATCTGGATCAGGAGGTGCCTGACTGGGATTTTCATAGGCTGATGAAAAGCACGCAAGCGATATGGGACAAGGAGTTAAGTCGCATCCAAATTGAAGGGAGTGAAGAACAGAAAACAGCCTTTTATTCGGCGCTGTATCGTTGTCTGTTGTTGCCAAGGAGCCTGGAGGAAAACGGCCGGTATTACTCTCCCTTTGATGGCCAGGTTCACGATGGCAGTTTATATACTGATTATTCTTTATGGGATACTTTTCGTTCATTGCATCCTTTGCTTGTTCTGATTAATCCTGAGTTGGTCAGCAAGCTGGTGAGTTCTCTGCTCAATGCTTATGATGAGGGAGGTTGGATGCCCAAACTTCCTAATCCCGGGTACAGTAATGTTATGATGGGAACACATGCCGATCCGGTGGTGGCAGATGCCTATGTGAAAGGAATTAGGGATTTTGATGCTGATCAAGCTTATGCAGCAATGAAAAAGAATGCCACAAAGGTCTCTACGGATCTTTATCAGGCACGGGTTGGGATTCATAATTTTATGAATTTGGGATATGTTTCGAGAGATAATTTCATGGAGCCAGTAGCCCGGACGTTGGAATTTGCCTATGATGATTTTTGTGTAGCTCAGATGGCAAAAGCACTGGGTCGGGATGATGATTATGAATACTTCATACGTCGGGCCAGCTATTACAAACACGTCATTGATCCCGATACCAGAATGGTACGGTCGAAAAATTCAGACGGAAGCTGGGGTGCTGAAGATGATAATTCTATTAGCACATGGGCCGGGAATACAGAGGAATCTCTCAATATTTACAAGTTGAATCACAACTTTCTTGTTCCTCATGATGTATCAGGATTGATGGATATTTACGGAGGCCAGGAGGCCTTTGGGAAAGCCCTGGATGTATTATTTGACAAAGGCTATTACTATGTGGGCGATGAATTCTCTATGCATGCACCATATCTGTATAATTTTTCTGGAGAGCCCTGGAAAACCCAGAAGCTGGTTTCGCAACTAATACGAGATTATTTCAAGCATACTCCGGATGGTTTATGTGGAAATGATGATTTAGGACAATTATCTTCCTGGTATATTTTTGGGGCGATGGGCTTTTATCCCGTCACTCCCGGAAGGGATGAGTATATCATTGGATCTCCGGCTTTCGAGAAAGTTGTTATCCAGTTGTCAGATAGTAAGGAGTTTACAATAAGCGCAATAAACCTTTCCTCAAATAATTATTATATACAGTCTGTCAGTTTAAACGGACAAGAACTCACCAGATCGTACCTCAGGCATGGAGAGATTGTTGCAGGGGGAGAGCTGGTTTTTGAAATGGGTCCAAATCCCAATAGAGAATGGGGGAGTAGTAATGAAAATGTACCGGTTTCCTCGATTGGAGATTCAAAGTTCACTCCGATTCCGTATTTACAGCAAGGGAACCAGGTATTTGCAGATTCCACTCAGGTAAGATTGGGTACCTATGTAGATTCAGGAGAAATCTATTACACTCTTGATGGTAGTGAGCCTACAAAGGAAACTAAGCAGTATTTGGGTCCTATCACTATCTGTGAGAGCACAACTTTGAATGCACGCATTTATAGGGATGGATTTCCTCCCAGTCTGGTCACTACTTTGAAATTCACGAAGCGGGTGAAAGGCAGAACGATAACAATAGGAACGGCTTACCACGATAATTACAAAGCTGGAGGTGATCAGGCCTTGATTGATGGGTATCGGGGTAGTTATAACTTTCGCAATTCATCATGGCAGGGATATGAAGCACATGATCTGGATGCCACAGTTGATTTGGGTAGTGTTCAGCGGGTGAAAAGTATTACTCTGGGTTGTTTTCAGGACATTGACTCCTGGATTTTTTATCCGGTAGTGATTCAATATGAGGTCTCTGTAAATGGCAAAAAGTGGGAAACTATACAGACCATTAAAAACGATTACTCCAGGATGGTCGGAGGGATACAGATCAAAGACTTTTCGATTGAGCTGAATGCATCGATCCGGTTTATCCGAATAAAAGCAAAAAATATTGGTTTAACTCCCGAGTGGCACCTTAGTTCTGGAGGCAAGGCCTGGATTTTTGCTGATGAGATCATTGTTGAATAATATGCGCCAAGAAATGATCTGATGTACTATCGGTAATCTCCAATAACCTTTAAAGTGCTAATGAGCGGACAAGCCAAAGCATCGTGAATGACTAGCCTTACGGCATCGCTTGCCGGGAAATTGATTTCGCTGGCAGAGGCTTTCCCCTCAAGTATGATGCGCTTGTAACCAATCTTAATACCGGAGAATACTTCCTGCCACTTTCCATCGACACGACATGCAATACTGTATCCATCAATTCTTTGTCCGAGGGGTATATACTCCTGAATAATGAAACCTTTGATTTCTTGAACAGATCCCAAATCTATATCGATTATCGCATTGAAAACACTGTCATCGGTAGCGAAATATGTATCATGATTGTTGTCGAAAAGCATCTCTGGGGAGAAATTCCTGGACTTGCCTCTGAGATTGTCAGCACTTACTTTCACCCGGTCGTTTTGGGTGAGATCTGAATCGTGAAGTTGATCAACCCATGCCTTGAATTCTATTAATCCTTCAACAGTTTCCTGATCAATTAATCCATCAGTGTTAGGAGAAATATTCATTAAAGGTGTCACCCCATAAGCAACTGAGCTGAGGTAGTAGTTCTGTATCTGATCAAGAGCAATTAGGGGTGTATTGTTATGAAACCAGTTACCCTGAAGGATAATGGATGGTTCTGATGGATACCAGCGCAACTGCTCGTTAATGAGAACCCGATAGTTCTGGTCAGGACCTAATCCTCCATGTCTTCCCGGCCAGGCCAGACTACGATCCGGTAGGAACTCAGACATAGTACCTGATTCATAGACTACTGCAGTGGGCTGTGTTTCTCGGATTAAATCTGCAATCTTGCTATAATCCATCTTTAACTCATCGGCTTTATATCCGTCAAACCAGTATTCATCGATAACTCCATACTGTGTGCTTAATTCCTTTAGTTGGGCATAGTAATACTCTCCATAATTGTCGAATTCTGGAGATCCTGCATGCTCAAAGTGTTTATCGATAATCGATACATAAATCCCAAAATAGACACCTCCAGCTCTGCAGGCCTCGCTCAATTCACGAATGATATCACCCTGTCCGTTCTTCCATGGAGATGATTTTACACAATGACCAGTAGTTTCTGTTTGCCAATTACAAAACCCATCATGGTGCTTGGCTGTGATAACAATTCCCTTAAACCCACCAGCTTTTGCTGCTTCAACCCATTGCTTAGCATCAAAATTAACCGGATAAAATTTCGAGGGATCTTCTTGACCGTATCCCATGTGATCGCTGCTAGGGTAAAAGGTCTTCATTCCAAAATGAGCAAACATGATGTATTCTGCTTGATGCCAGTTTAGTTGAGCTTGATTTGGAATGGGGAAAAATGCTTCCGGCTCAATGCCTGACTCAGAAATGCATCCAGCTAAAATGGATGACAAAGCAAATATTACTATTAAGTGTTTTATCATATTGGAGAGGATAAATAATTTTCAATATTCTTGACGAAAATAACTAAATGCCCGCATAAAAGGTCACACACATACTCATCTTTGAAAGTATGAAGAATCATTCAAAGTGGGTTCAGCTACCCCTATGATTATTACCAAAGATATCTATGCCTTTAAGGCTTTCTGTCAGGGGAATTACTTTTCCCATTTTCTTTTGAATGACCTTGAAATGAGGGAGTTCTTCCGGAGTAATTATGGATATGGCCTCTCCGGGTGATTCAGCACGTCCTGTCCTGCCGATCCGGTGGATATAATCTTTTGGTGAGCGTGGAAGTTCGTAATTAATCACGTGCGGCAGGAATTCAATATCTATTCCACGAGCAAGCAAATCTGTGGTTACCATGACGCGTAATTTTCCGTTTTTGAACTGTCTCAGTACCTCCGTTCGGGCATGCTGGCTTCTCTTGCCATGAATTGCTTCAGCATCGATTCCATTTTTAACCAGTTTGTTAACCACACTTTCAGCCTTAAATATGGAAGACGTAAATACCAGAACCTGTTGCAAGTTATTGTGATTGATCAGGTAACGCAATAATGGACCCTTTTTATCTTCGGATACCATGTAAGCGGATTGTTTGATTAGTTCTATGTCATATTCTTTTGTCCCCAGTTTAATGACATGCGGATTTTTTAAAAGAATAGTGGAGATTTTACCTGCATCATCACTCAAGGTTGCAGAGAATAATAGATTCTGTCGCTCAGGGGGCAGCAATTCAAAAATGCGTTCAATTTGCATCTTAAATCCCATATTTAGCATTTTATCAGCCTCATCCAGAATTAGTGTTTTGATTTCACTAATGTGTACAGCATTGGATTCAATCAATTCCAATAGACGTCCCGGTGTAGCGACCAGAATTCGAACACCTTGAATGGCCATCATTTGTGGGTTAATAGAAACCCCACCAAAAACAGCCAGTGTATTAACAGGATTGGGTAGGTTTTTACTAAATATATTGAAAACCTCGCTTACCTGAGCAGCAAGTTCTCTTGTTGGTACCAACACAAGTACTTCTATATGCCGGTTCTTGATGTCATTTTTTTCCTGGAGATTCATCAAAACCGGTAAAACATAACTGGCTGTTTTCCCAGATCCGGTAGGTGCAATGCCAAGAACATCTCTTTTATTTAGTATCGCTGGAATGGCTTCATTCTGAATGGGGTATGCTTGGTCGTATTTTTGGCTGCTTAAAGTGTTAAGCAGATAGGGTGCTAAGCCCATGGATTCAAAAGACATGAGTTTTGATCTTAATTAGACCTGCAAAGGTATTGGTTTTATATCTTTTATTCACTACCAAAACATGATACACTTTGCCATACTGCTGAAAAGTTGTATTAGAATTATTCTGGCGCAGAGGAGTACGGAAATTTCTTTTCAATTAGTATAGGGCCTGATTACAATGGAGAGAACAAATCAAGATTATGTTTTATTGTTTGGGTAAAATACCTCGTACTTTAAATACCGTTGTATATTGATTGGGTCTGTTTTCAGGGATATACAAAATAAGCTCATTTTCTGTTTGATCATACTTGATGGATTCTTTGCTGCCAATCATCGAAATTGATTTGATACGGTTTGGAGAATAATCAGAATCTGATCCCAATGATGGTAAATGTATTGGTCCGGTGGCAGGATTTAAAACGAATATGTACAAATCATTTTTATTTGTAGTAAATCGAACTTCCGTCGGACCATAAGGAAGACTTTCAACAGTCCTTTCATTGAAGTGTTCAGCTTTGGCTTGTTCTTTCAATGCTTTCAGATCAGCTTCGCCAATGTTTTGTTCCTCAAGGATTTTAAGACTGGAATTCAAATTATCGCCAAATATTTCCCATGGTTTACTGGCATAGATAGCTTCCTGGTTGAGTTTTATCCAGGCTCCAATATCATCGAGAATTATTTTGTGATCAGGAGGAATTGTTCCATCCGGCCTAAGCTCTACATTGAGCAACATGTTTCCATTCTTGCTGATCATGTCAGTTAGCATTTCAATAACGGTTCTGGCATTATGTCTGATAGGACGATCATTTTTATAGAACCAAGAGCCAAAAGTAAGTGTTCCCTGCCAGGGATAATCCAATATTTCATTTGATCCACCTCTTTCTATATCTTTTACGGTAGATGGTTCTTCATGGAATTTTCCTGCAACAATGCCTTTGATTTTTCCATGCGTATTAAGACTGTGATTGAAGTATGCCTGACAAACTTCCTGACCATAGTCTCCGTAAGGGAATCCATATCCGTCAAACCAGAGGAAGTCTATATCGTAATTTGTAACTAATTCTGTATGACGCAATACCCAATTCTTTTTTACTGATTCAATCCATTCCGGGGTTCTTTTTTCTGGTGGAAGTCCATATAAATCAGCCGGATCCAGTCCTTCCCACCATTTGCCTATCCCGTCTTCTATAGTCATATGGCCGTCATAAGGTACTCCCTCATAAAAACCTGATGTATCGGAGCCAAAAGCTGGTAACCACCATCCCAGATACCTGTCATCATGAGAACTTACACCAAATGGAATCTTGTATTTTTTTGTAGATTTTTCAAATTCTGCCACGATATCTTTTTTAGGACCCATGTTTACAGAATTCCAGAGATGATAGCTGGAGTTGAAATTGTCGAAATGATCGTGATGGTTCGCCAGGATAACAAAGTATTTTGCGCCAATGCTTTTGAAGTATTTCAAGAGAGCATCGGTATCCAGATTCTCTGCTTTCCACTCATTGAGTACATCCTTGTATCCAATTTCTGATGGGTGTCCATATGTCTCCAGGTGGTAAGGATTAGCATTCTTGCCCCACTGCTGATTACCAACATCCTGCATGTACATATGTCTGGCATACCATCCACCTCCAAGATTAGGTTGAGTTTGTGCTCCCCAATGGGCCCAGATACCAAATCGGGCCTCTTCGAACCAAGCAGGAAACTCATATTGTTCTCTTTGTTCCTCCCAGGAAAGGATTTGTTCTGGTTGGGTACAATTTGTCGCCAGTAACACTAACACCAAAATAGTCAGGCTTTTTCTCATAGCAGTTAATGATTAATATTCATTGAAAACTAAATTGTTAGGAGGGTAATAATCCTCGAACTCAAAGTTACATCAAAACTATATCATGTTAAACCTGATTTTCTCCTTGTATTAATACGAAATAGATTTCCAGCTTATGAATTGACACTAAAATGATTCGTAAAAAAATTGCACAATCAAATATCATATTTATCATAGCAAATACAACAATGATATTAAAGACTGAAATCCAATTAAGTAACAAAATGTGAGATTCCAACGTCATACCTTCAGAAAATTCACATTGTATGAAAACACTTTTTTCTCTGATTCTATTATTGCTTTCATTGACAATTGTAAAAGCCCAGGATATTTCGAGCAAATTGATCGTTTTGCAACCTACTGGCGAGATGATAGATGATTTGCCAGTTATGACTGTTCTGTCTGATACATCAGAATTGTTTAAGAAGGTCGATGAGATAGCAAAAAATTCCTTCGTAAAAGAAACATTGAGTTTGTATTTACTGGCTGCAAACTACTTAAAGAATAAGTATTCCAAAGATATAATAGAGCCTGCATATTTGGCACTCACTCAGCAGGATGGAGGATTTGCTAAGCTCGGATTTCATCTCAAGCAAGAGAATGGAACCATTGAAAAAGCTAATGTTCCTTACATTGATATTGTTGAGGGTAGAATCGATTCCAGGCAAGATAAATTGATGTCATTCACTCAGCTTTATCCTCACGAGATGGGACACCTTCTGTACGGGATGCTAAATGAATCCAAGGGGGATGAAACCTCCAGATCTGTAGATATGCATTATTTCTCTCTCAGAACTGATTATTCAACAGCCTTTAATGAGGGATTTTCAGAGCACATGGAAAACATTGCCAGGCTTTACGAGAAAAATGACAGCATTAGAAATGGAATATTCGCCGACCTGAAAATCATCAAGAATAAATCGGAGTATTCTATACGTGGATTTGAAAAGGACCTTAAGAATAGACTTCGAATCGGATATTTCAAAATGTCAATGCCGCTGTGGTTTCAAAAATTTGAAGACTATAAAAGGCATGAGCATGCAGTTAATGGTCAGGTAATATATCGCAATGCAACAATGGAATTGCCAAATATTGAAGATCAGCTCACCTATCGAAATTCAGGTGTACGACAAAATGATGGTGAACTGAGGAATTATATCCAGATGCTTTCTACAGAGGGTGTTATCAGTGCCTTTTTTACTCGTCTTACCCAGAGTGATTTATCAAAAAAATATCAGGAAGCTTCTTTTTATCTTCCTTTCCTGCCGGATACAAGCATGGCGATGCACTTACCGAACGAAGTCTTTACCCCTCTGCAAAATCAGTTCCTTAAATATTTCTATGTGTTCCATAATTATATGACTGATGATAGTTTTTCACAATCACAACTCATTGATTTTATGGAGGGATATATTAGCGCTTTCCCTTTCGAAGAAGTGGCCATAAAGGACCTTTTCAAAGAAGTTACACATCTGGATTATACCTGTAAGCTGCCGCCTGATCTGTGGTTATTGATTAAAGATCATCCACACCGTCTGTTGGCTCTTGATCCTTATGATGCCATCACTATGCCTGTTTATACCTTTGACATCAATGCTGCAGAAGTTGCAGATTTGTTAACGATTAAAGGGATTCAAAAAGACGATGCTCTTAAGATTATTAACTATCGTAAAACCAAAGGTTTTTTTACCAGTTTAGATCAAATAAAAGAGATTGGCGGATTATCAACTGAAGCCATCAATCTGATTATTGACAGCGAATTTGATGCTGAGTATTTTGAAGGCTTGTCTGTTCCAGACCTTACCTTCTCAGCTTTACTCACAACTCCTTTAAAGTCATTGCTTTTCAGAACCTTCGCATATTTTATTCTGATCTTTGGGATGATATTTGGCTTCTTTTTAGTTAAGCAGAAGCTTTCTGGTAAAAAAGTATCATTGCTAATGCTAAGATGTCTGTTACAGTGGATTCTATTTGTATTGGCAGGTTTAATCTTTGTCGTATTATCTGATCAGGCCTGGTTATTCCTCCTTATTATGTTTGCAATAGTAATCGGAATAAACCTTATCATTCATCGTAAAAAGAAAGCAAAAATGTGGCGCTCCCTTTTTGCCTCTACTTTAATGGCTTTGTTAATCTTGATTTCAATTATTTAATATGCAATCCAGCATATTTCGATCTGCTTGCCACTTTGTGGATTGCATTTAACAATGAATTCATAAATTGTGCTGGCATATGGCAACACGGTTAGAAATTATCTTGACCAATTCATATAAGGATGGAATGATTGCCTTTCTCGGTACTCATCCTGAGTATTTTGTAGAAGCAATTGAATTGGCTATAGGCGACAAACAGCCCTATTCTTGGAGGGCAGCCTGGCTGCTTTGGAGCTGTATGGAGGAGAATGATGATCGGATGCAGGCATATATTACAAGAATCATCGATACAATCCCAAGCAAGAAAGATGGACACCAGCGTGAATTGATGAAAATCTTGACTAAGATGGAATTAAATGAAGAACATGAAGGCTATATGTTTAACCTGTGTATGTCTGTTTGGGAGGCCATAAATAAAGGACCCTCTGTTCGATATAACGCTTTAGTTTTCATTCTTAAGATGGCAAAAAAACATCCCGATTTGTTGAGTGAGGTCGCCTGGCTTTCGCAAGATCAATATTTAGAGTCTCTTTCTCCAGGGATTAGGCATTCCGTAACGCGGATGGTTAAAAAGGTGCTTAAGTAAAGCTTATCAAAAAAAGGGCAACTGAATACCCAGCTGCCCTTTTTTCTTTATCGATTTACTATTTTACAATACTCCGCCTGCGGCTTTGAATTTCTTCTCTAAAGCCGGCAATTTATTGTTAATTAGATCAGCAATCATATCTGGCTGGCCTGCAAAGGCTTTCTTTGCAAGATTGTATTGCTCTTTCTGAGCACCTGTTATATTAACATTGGCACCCGATGTGGCGTAGCCGGCAAAACCTAAACTACCTGATACCGATCTCTTGGCACCAAAACCACCACTAATCACCTTGCTTATGGCATCCACCTCTTTTTGAAAGGCATTGATTTCCTCAATTAAAAAGTTTCCTTCAACGGCTAAACCAGTTGTCGCACCTTTCATGAAACTCAGGCGCTTGTTCATGTCTGAGATCTTTGTGCGGGCCGATGATACAGAGGCATTCAGCTTGTTTAATTTCTTTGCGAAGTTGAACTTCTCTGCATAATCAGGAGTCCCTAAAGCAGTAGGTAAGGCTATGACTTTGAATGACTGAGGTTCAAGCAAACGTGTAAAGACTCCATTATCATTTTTGTCAATAGCAACCTTATATTCTCCCGGAACAACTTTGATTCCACGATTTGATAAGTAGGAGAAATCCCAATTAATACTTTTATACCCTTTACTAAGTGGAGCACTTAGCTTTTTCATGATATTTCCATCTAAATCATAGATAGTAAAAACCAATCCAGGCTTAACTTCAGTTTTCTCAGCTCGTAGCTCTTCTTCTGTAGGATAAGGATACTTTTCGCCTGATTTCAAAGCTGCTTTTTGAGCCTTGATACGTTTGGATCTCAGACCGGTGAATCCATCTTTAATATAGTACTCAATCTTTACGGCTGGCTGAGGATTAGAAGCTTTAAATTCAACTGATCCCTGGTAATTCAGGTTACTGGATGGGAAATACATCAAAGCATCTTTTATCTTGAATATATGAGCATCCTTTTTCGTCAGATCTTCACTTAGTTCTCTTAATGCAGAATAGTTATCCAGGACGTAAAACCCCCGACCAAAAGTAGCAACAACAAGATCGTTTTCACGTTTCTGAATGGTCAATTCCTTGACCTGAATTGTTGGAATACCACTCTTCAATTGAACCCATTTTTTTCCTCCGTCTATGGTAGTCCATACGCCCCATTCTGTTCCAATGAATAGAATGTTTGGATTCACATGATCTTCCTGAATGCAATATACTGTACCAGAAGGCAGGTTCGAGGCAATGGATGTCCAGGTTTTACCCTTGTCAGTACTTTTGATTAAGTATGGGGTAAAGTCGCTACTGTTTTTACGACCATCGAAACATGCATAAACTGTAGATTCATCATGCATTGAAGGCGTAATGTAATTAACAAAGGTCATTTCCGGAACTCCGGTGAAGCTGGTATATTTTGTCCAATTAGCTCCATCATCCTCGGTGGTCCAGATTAATCCATCATCAGTACCCACATACAATAATCCTTGTTTCAGAGGAGATTCAGTAAGTGCAAAAATATTACCAAATTCTGAAGTTGATAGATTCTTGGCTACGGCTTCGGGTGGCCACATTTTGCCCATCATAGGCAAATCATTCTGATCGATACCGCGGGTCATATCTCCACTAATTTTCTTCCAGGTACCACCCATATCTGTGCTTTTCAATACATAATTCCCGCCGATATACAGAGTTTTTGAATCGAAATGGCTGAGGAGATACGGAGTGTTCCAATTCCAGGTATATTTCTCATCTTCTGTTGGTTGTGGCTGAATGCCAATACTGTTTCCAGTAGTTCTGTCATATCTTCTGATTCCACAATATTGAGATTCGCAATAGTGAATATCCGGATTATTCGGATCAGGAATTGATAAGTATCCGTCTCCACCTATGGTATAGGTCCAGTCGCCATTAACTATTGATCTGCGATGAGTTCTGGAAGGACCAAACCATGAACCATTATCCTGAGCACCTCCATATACATTGTAGAAAGGGTAGTCATTATCAGTTCTTGCATGGTAGTACTGGGTGATTGGCAGGTTGTTTTTAAACTGCCATGTTTTTGCTCCATCATAACTATCATACAAACCACCATCACTACCCATAAGCATATGATTGGAGTCATTTGGGTCTATCCATAAAGCATGATTGTCGACATGCTTATTTCTTCCTTCAATACTTACCCAGGTTTTGCCACCATCATCTGAAAGGGCAGCTCGTGTATCCATTAAAATAATGGTATTCTCGTCATTAGGGTCTACGTATAGTTCATTATAGTATTGCGGACTGCCAGAAACTTTGTCTGAACGCTTTTCCCAGCTTGCACCGCGATTGATTGAGCGATATGTTCCACCTTTGCTTCCTGGTAATTCTATAACAGCATAAATTACATCAGGATTTGATTGAGAAAGAGCCAGACCGATGCGTCCAACATCACCACCCGGTAGTCCTCCTTTAAGTTTTTTCCAGGTTTTACCAGCGTCTTCTGTATAGTGGATAGCAGATTCCGGACCACCATTAATTTTGGAATAAACTCTGCGCTCGCGTTGATGTGATGCAGCATAAAGAACATCAGGATTTCGCGGGTCCATTTCCAGGTCAGTAATACCTGTATATTCACCAATTTCAAGAACAGCTTTCCATGTTTTTCCACCATCTGTAGTTTTGTACAAACCTCTCTCTCCACCTGGTCCCCATGCTTGTCCCTGACAAGCAACATAAACCACGTCGCTATTGCGCGGATCGACAATGATTTTTGCTATTTGAGAACTGGTTTTCAGTCCCATATTTTTGAACGATCTTCCACCATCGCTTGATTTGTAAACACCATCACCATAAGCCAGGTTACGCTGAGTATTATTTTCACCGGTACCCACCCAAAGAGTGTTTGTATTGTTCGGATCCATAGTAATGCATCCTATGGAGAATACTGATTGTCCATCAAAAATCGGTTTGAACGTTGTACCATGATTATCAGTTTTCCATAGACCACCTGATGCAACAGCAACATAATATTCTGAATGATTATCTGGATTTACAGCCAGATCAGAAATTCGTCCTGAATAGGCTGCAGGGCCTATACTTCTGAATTTCAGAGTTGAAAGCATCTGAGAGTTTAATTCAAATTGCTTCACTTCCGGAGCTGTCTTTTTTCTTTTTTGTGCTTGGCCAGATAAACCAGGGAGCAAAAATGCAAGAGCTAATATGCAAGCTATGAGCCAGCTTTTGTGTTTCATTTCGGGTTGATTTAGTTAATATTTAGCTACACAAGTTATGAAATTCAATGCGTAGGATAAACAGTTTAATGATTTTTAAGAAATTTTAAGATATTCAATGAAGTTAGTGAAGGTATACCCGAGTTACCCAGTCCCTAAACCACAATAGAGTGAAAGAACTCCTGCTCCATTGAAGAGAGGCCAGGGGGAAATTACCATTGTACCTTAAGTAATGATACTCACTTTCATTATCTTTAATCCCATTAATCTTATATATGAAAAGATCATTCCGAATTGCTCTGTTAACTTCTCTGATTTTATTTCTTAATGTAAGCCTCTCCGGACAGGATTATCCTGGAGAAAAATCTGATTGGTATGGTTTTAATAAATCTCAAACCATGCAGCCTAAGCCAAAATTGAAATCCTCAGATTACCATTTAATGCGTGGTGGATTAGAGAATACCTTTATCAAGTTAAAACAACGGGAAAAAGCAAGGGTGGCATTTTTAGGCGGTTCAATTACTTACAATGGAGGGTGGCGTGATAGTATTTGCAGCTATTTGCAGGACCGTTTCCCAAAAATAAAATTTGATTTTATAGCTGCTGGAATTCCTTCTTTTGGCTCAACTGAAGATGTGTTCAGACTGGAAAGGGATGTTTTAATGAACGGATCTGTTGACCTTCTTTTTGTTGAGGCTGCTGTAAATGATGGTGGTAAAGGAAAATCAAATGAGGAACAGATAAGATCGATGGAAGGGATAGTGCGGCACACAAGAGAAAACAACCCAACAACAGATATTGTATTTATGTATTTTGTTGACCCCGGGAAGATGAACGATTACCGGCAAGGGAAAATTCCTCAGGTAATTCAGAATCATGAAAAAGTAGCTAAGTACTATAATATTCCGGCAATTAATTTGGCAAAAGAAGTTACCGAAAGAATTAATGCTGATGAGTTTACATGGAAAGATGATTTCAAAAACCTTCATCCTTCACCTTTCGGACAGGGAATTTATGCTCACTCGATGATTACTTATTTGAATAATGCACTGACCGGCTTTGTTGCTGAAGATGATAAGATTACTAATTATTCAATACTCATGAAATTGGATAATGCCTGTTATGATAATGGAGTGCTAATTCCTTCTTCTGAAATTAAGCTCCAAAAAGGTTGGGAGCTTGTCGAAAACTGGATTCCTGAAATAAAAGCTAATACTCGTGCTAACTACATCAATGTATCCATGTTAATTGGCAAATATCCTGCAAGATCATTAAAATTCAAGTTCGAAGGTAATGCTGTGGGTGTGGCCGTAGCTGCCGGACCTGATGCCGGGATTATTGAATACCGTATTGATGGAGGAAAATGGAAGAAGCAGGATTTATTTACCAAACACAGCACATACTACCACTTGCCTTGGTATTACACTCTTGCAGATGGGTTGATATCGGGAAGTCATGTTTTACAACTCAGGCTCACCGATGACCAGAACAAAAATAGTATAGGGAATAGCTGTGTGTTGAGATATATTTATGTAAACAGATAGAAAGCCTGGATGAATATCATATAAGTGTAGTGTCCGCAAATTTTCATTATAACCTTATTTATTACATTTGTTAATAACATATTTTCTCCGAATATGAAAGATCAAGATACTGTCATCACAAGTGTGGAAGTAATCAAACTGAATATTCCATATAGAGAACCCTTTGTTATTTCTTTGGGAGTTATCGAGGGTGCAACAAATGTTGTAGTAAAAATACATACTAATACAGGGCTAATCGGAATTGGTGAATGTGCACCATTTGTTTTTATTGTTGGTGAAACACAAGAGACTGTATTTGAGCTGTCTGTACAAATCGGGAAGCTTTTAAAAGGCAAAGATCCTTTTGCTATTGAGGATCGTTTGTTTGAGATTGAGAGGGCTGTTAAGGGAAATTACACCATGAAGAGTGCCTTTGATATGGCCTTGTACGATCTGCTGGCAAAAAAGGCCAATCTGCCTCTGTATAAGTTGCTTGGCGGTAGTAATTCTCGTGAGGTTTATACTGATATGACAATCAGTATTGGCTCGCCTGAAAAAATGGCTAGTGATGCATTAAGGTTCAAAGACGACGGATTTCCTGCGATTAAGCTAAAGTTGGGAACAACTACAGTCTCTGATGTAGCAAGGGTTAAGTCTATCAGAGATGCGGTAGGGATGGACTATCCTATAAGAATTGACGCCAACCAGGGCTGGGATCCTGTTACTGCTATTAAAACCTTGAACGAACTTGATAAATACAATATTGAACATTGCGAAGAACCTATTCCTCACTGGAATAATAGAGAACTGGTCAGGGTAAGAGAAAACAGTCCGATTTCTATAATGGCAGACGAATCGGTGTTTGATCATCACGATGCCTTTCGTCTGGCAAGTATGGGAGCATGTGACTATTTTAATATTAAGTTCTCAAAATCTGGTGGGATTAATAATGCCTTGAAAATAGTTGCTATTGCTGAATCTGCAGGGATAAAATGTCAGGTTGGGTGCATGTCTGAATCGCGTTATGCATTGACTGCACTTATGCATCTGGTTGCAGCCCGGAACAATGTTGTCCATTTCGATATTGACTCATCACTCATGCTAGCTGAAGATCCTGTTGTTGGAGGGATAGAGTATAAAGGAAGCGGTAAATGGGAGCTGGGAGACACTCCCGGGATAGGTGCCAGTTTTGATGATGCTTTCATGAAAGAAATGGAACATGTCGTCATATAATTTTATTACTGAAAGTGCCACCGGTACTGAAACCCGGATTAATGGAAAGAAATATTTGTATTTCGCCGGAACCGGATATTTTCAACTGAATTCACATCCCGAAGTAATTCAAGCAGCGAGTGAGGCCACGCTGGAATTTGGTATTGCAAGTGCTACATCGAGGTCCATTTCTGGGACAACTCCCTTGTTGTTGGAAATTGAGAAAAGTGCAGCTAAGTTCTTTGATACTGAGGATGCTGCCTATTTGCCCTCGGGATATCTAAGCAACATTGCCGGGCTAAAGGCCTTAAGTGATATGGATTTATATGATGTGATTTTTATTGATGAGGGATCGCATTATTGTCTTACTGAAGGAGCTATGACAGTTGGCAAACCAATAGTCAGCTTTAAAAACAGAAGTCTTGATGACTTAAGGATAAAACTTGAAGAAAATTTAAAACCAAAGCAAAGGCCTATGATTGCGAGCGATGGCATGTTTCCTGTCTGGGCTAAAATTGCTCCGCTTAGTGATTATCTTACTCTGGCCGAACAATACAATGGTGTGATTTGGATCGATGATGCACATGGTGTTGGGATTCTGGGTGAAAACGGAAAAGGATCCTATGAACATGCTGGTTTGAAATCCGACAGGCTATATATGGGCGCAACTTTATCCAAAGCATTTGGTGCTTATGGTGGGATAATTCCAGGTAAGGCAGATTTTATAAACAGGATTAAGTCCGGAAGTGTTATGACCGGTTCAAATGCCCCCATGAATGCGGCTGTTGCTGCCGGTATAAAGGGCTTTGAGCTTGTTAAGAACAATCCAATGATGCGCGAAAAACTTTGGGAGAACGCCAGTTACTTAAAAGAAGGTTTGAAAGCGATCGGAATTGATACTGATGATAATTCCAGACCAATTGTTGCATTTGCTCCTGGTGATGTGGCAAACATGACAAGCATCCATCAAGCTCTGATGGATGAAGGTATTTTTATCCAATTTGTGAAATATCGTGGCTCTGGTAGCGATGGAGTATTGCGTATCGTTGTTTTTTCGACCCATACAAGAGACCAAATAGATTATTTATGCCATAAACTTGGGTCGATTGAACTATTATGAATGCAATATCATGGCAAAAACGGGAAAGGTTTATTTAAGATAATCAGCTTAAAAACTTATAGCCAATTCCTCTTACAGCAACAATCCACTGGTGATAATCCGTTTTGGATTCTATTTTTTTCCTGAGGCTTGCTACATGCGTATCTACAGTTCTTTGAGTAACATAAACTTCACGCCCCCAAACATTATCTAATATATCATTTCGGTGAAGAACCTTATTCTGGTTTTCAATTAAATATTGAAGAAGAGAGTATTCGATAATTGTTAAATAAATTGACTGCCCGTTCTTTGTTAACTCATGCTTTTCATGATCCATTATAAAAGGACCAATTGACAAGGAGACAACACTGGTTGGATTATTAGTCAGTGTTCTCCTGAGCACAGCATTTATTCTGGCTTGAAGCTCACGTGGGCTGAATGGTTTTGTTACATAATCATCGGCCCCAATCTCCAGCCCCAATATTTTGTCAACATCCTGACTTTTTGCAGTCAACATAATAATAGGTGTTCCAATTCCTTTTGCTCTAATTTGCTTACAAACTTCAAATCCGGAAAGATCGGGGAGCATTAAGTCAAGCAGAATGATATCATATTCAGGCACCTGCCCCTTTTTAAGCCCATCAGATCCATTATCAACGGATTCCACCTGATACCCCTCCGCCACGAAGTCATCTTCCAAAGCCATCCGTATTGCGGGGTCATCTTCAATTATTAATATTTTTCTCATACTGAAGTTGTTTTAGAGAATGGAATAATTACACTGAATGTGCTCCCTTTACCTAACTCGCTCTTTACGTCTAGTTTACCATGATGTGATTTGACAACCTGAGATACTATTGCCAGGCCAATACCATTACCTTTTATATCCTCGGTTTTATCAAAATGGCTTCGAAAATATCGTTCGAAAATTCTTTTTTGATCTTTTAGATGAATTCCTATTCCATAATCCTGGAAGGATATTTGAATTCCATTCTCAAGTTTGACCAGAGCCAAATCAATATTTCTGGATTTCCCCGAATATTTGTAAGCATTGTCTAACAAATTGTAGAATACCTGCCTAAGGCCTTCTTGATCCACATTCATAATGGGAATATTCTCATCAATGGTAAACTTCAAATTATATCCGGTAAATCGTAGTCGGATTTCGAAAATTTCAATTACGTCTTTTAGTAATCGGTCTACACGTGTTGGTTCAAGTTTGAGCTTTTTAGTGCCATATTCCAGCCTTGAAAAATCTAAAATATTCTCGACTACATGGCTCAAGCGTTCACTTTGAGCGACCATTGTAGAATAATACTCTTTTTTGCGATCTTCACTTTGAATCCTACCCCTTTCCAGAAGTTCACTCATTTGACGAATCGAGGTCACCGGGCTTTTTAATTCATGAGATACTGAAGAAATGAAATCTGATTTTAATCGGGCTAATTTATTTTCCTGAGCAAGACCACGTAAAGTGATTATAAGACCAAGCACCAGTCCCAGAATTACAAATAATATACCTGCAAAGTAGATACCCTGATTACTTGAAAAAGCACTTCGAAGCCAGCTCGTATTATTGTATTGCAGGTGTAAGCTCCACATACCCAGATTAATTGGTGTATTAGAATAGCTTGATGTTTTAGGATTAAAGCCAGCTCCAGCATTAATGACCTTTTCTTGTTCGTCCTTTATTTGCCAATGAATCAAATTCTTATACTGTCGAGACTTGAAGAATTTGTTGGAGTGTTCTTTAAGATACTCTTTCAAGTCTAATATTAATGCCATTCTTTCACCATTCTGACCAATTGAAAATACTGTATATGAGGATACTGAATCTTCATATTGCGCAAAATTATGTTGGCTGATGTCGTCACTATCAATATTCTCGTTTGTTAGTATGCTATTTATTCGATCGCTTAGATGAATGATTTTGTTATGCTTATGAACGACACCTTCTCTTTTTTTCAATAGTGCCTCAATTGTTTCTATATCGATAGCAAGCTCAGGTGGACTATTCTTGAGAATTTCAAACATATTTTGGCATTCTTGCAAACAGAGTATGTAATTCTTTTGGATCAAATAAGTCTGAGGTAAGGAAAGGAAAGCGAGGATTTCGATTGCTGGTATGCTGAAATTTTGTGTATTGCTCAAAAATTCATTGCTTTTTATCCATGATAGAATTATATCCCCCATGAGCTTTCTGGGAATTGTATCCTGCAGAGACAGGATTTCTGGATTTTTGCTTAATTCAAATATATCTCTATACAATCGTTTGACCTCTCGAATTTGATTCAATTTGCGTTGAATTCTGGCCTGGCTCATTAGAGATTGAATCTGCAACATGATATTACTGGAAGAATCCTGGAATACTTGTTTATTTTTTTTCAGAGCTTCATAAAGGTTGTTGTTTTCAAACTCTTCTTTCATGCTCCATGAGTGTAATGAAATTGAAGAGATTTTTTGATGATGACCATTCCAATACATATTTGGAACAAACAGAATATTATTATTCAGGATATAAAGCCCGGTGTCTGGTAACCATGTGCTTATGCTTACAAATCTCTTGTCGTTCAGAAATTCAATACCCTTTGTTGGCTCCTTGAATTTTGAAAACCCTGCATCATAGTACAATTCATCTGGTGGAAACTCGGTGGAACTTCTTAAGAATGATTTTTCCAGATCTTCGCAGAATTTTTGACTGATATTGGCGAGTTTTTGTGTCTGATTTTTTTCTGCCATAGCCATATTCCCAATGATGCCTCTAAAAGCCACAATACTGAGAATGATTCCGGGAAGGATCATTGCCAGAGAGTAAAAAAGAATTTTTCGCTTATGTTTTCCTTGCGGTTTGAAAAGAGCCATACTGGAAATTGGTTATCATGCTAAAGTGGCCAATTAATTATATTTGATTGTTAAGTTTATTATCTGATTTGTCAAGATTTGGTTAAGAATTTGTATAAAGCACCATTGTTCTAGTCTTTCCTCATATTTTTACTTAGCTCAGCTTGATACGATACCACAATTTATGAAGAAATTATGCTTTATTTTCTTTTTTAGTCTTTCCTTTCTTGGGTATATGACAAATAATCTGGCTGGACAAAATGGACAATGGTCAGTTGCTGGTCCAGCAAACCCGAGAGCTAAGGAGCAGTTCTCTTCGGCGTTCTATAACGGAAAGGTATACGTGCTTGGCGGATACGTAACAGATTCAACTACCAATTTGGGTTTTGGGAGTGCTTCAATTGAAGTGTATGACCTCATGACCAAAAGGTGGGATATTTCAAAAATTAAAATGCCAAGCCCCAGGGCACACTCCAGCATCGAAGTGCTTAACAATAAACTATATGTTATTGGAGGCTCATCAGGATGGCCCTTAATTTTGAGATATGATGATATTGAAGTCTTTGATCTGCTCTTAGACAGCTGGGATCCAGACCCAATTAGGCTATCATCAAGGCGTTATGGCTCTGGCTCTTGTATCGTAGAAGGGCAGATCTATGTTATCGGAGGCTTTGATCGAACCAGTCAAGGAATATCTACAGTAGAGGCGTATGATCCAGTATCAAAGATCTGGGAGAAAAAGGCAGATATGCCAACAGCTAGGGGGAGCTTATCGGTATGTTATTTGAATGGAAAAATCTATGCTTTGGGGGGGGTGACATCCAGTGGGGATATAATTCCATATTTCGAGATTTATGATATCCAAACCAATTCCTGGCAGACAGGACCAGCTGCTCATCCCAAAGGATTATATGGCCATGCAACATGGGTATATAATAATTTTATTTATATCGCTGGTGGTATTACTGGTCTTGATCCGGAATTAAGGGTCAATACTTACAACACCAAAATGACGGTCTATGATCCTCAATCAAAAGCAGTTTTTGAAGTTTGTTCGTTCCCTTATAGAGCAAATACAACAGCTATTCATGTGAAAGAGAATGAATTTCTAAGTATGTGTGCTATTATGACTCCTGGACAAATAGACGGAACTTACTCAAAAGGAAGTGTCAACATTAAATATATGGCAACTTCTAACCCAGTCGTAGCAATTCATAGAGAGATAAGTAATACCTATCTACACCAAACCGATTCATTGTTTTTTAGAACTTCGTTTATCAATCACAAAGAGCGATTATTTACAGCCCATATTAATCTGAAGAATAGTGCTAATAACATTGAGAAATCAGTTCAACTCCATGATGATGGTTTGCATAATGATTATCATACTTCTGATGGTGTATATGGCGGATGGATTGGTAATCTATCGCATGAGGATATATATTACATTGAGGTAATTACAACTGATATAAATGGAGACAGGATCTTCACCAGTTCGGGAATTGAGAGACCATTTACTACCATAGGGCCGCTTAAAGTTGATGACTCGTCTTCCATGGAGCTCAAGATTGGGGAATCCATATCTCCTGATACTGTCTCTTTCTCTTTTGGGATCAGGAATAATGGAAAAATAAGAAAAGCAGAGGGTGTTGAGGTGGAATTGTTTTGCGCAGACCCGAATATTGCCCTACTGTCGAAGCAACTGCTGATTGGAGACATTTTACCTGGTGAGACTGTAAACGCAAGCTCAAAAGGCAAGCTAATAATATCATCAGGTTTCCGGACAAAAAGACCCATTGAAATATATGTGTCTATACAATCAAATGGCAACTCCTTTTGGCACGATATATTAAGGTTTGAATAAATACAGATTAATATACGGAATAATTGTTTTCTTATTGGTTTTTCAAACCAATAAGCTAAAAGGGCAAATTGGGAGTTGGAAGGAAAAAGTATCTGAGATTCCTGAATTTGTCATTGCGTTTTCATCCGCCGCTGTTGATGGCCAAATATTGTTGATTGGTGGTTACATACCAGTTGAGAATAATACGCAATATAGCCGCATATATGGTGGCGTTCTTGTTTATAATGTTCAACATAACTCCTGGTCAAGAAAATACTCAGATTTACCGCACCCACGTGGACATCTGTCTTGTGAATTATGGGGAAAGGAGATTTTCGTTGTGGGAGGACTGGGAGATATGAATCATCATTTTATCGAAAACAGGGTTGATGTTTTACACACCGAATCTGGCGAGTGGAGCTTGGGGATTCCGATTGAAATCAGCAGCCGTAATATAACTGGTAGATATGGATTTGCCTCTTGTATCTCAGGAGATGAATTGTTCATCATTGGCGGAACATTCGATGTGGGTTCATCAACAAATGACCTTCAGAAGTTTAATATGCGAAGCAAAATCTGGAGCCAACTGGCACCTGTGCCAATTCCAATAGCCAATAGTACTGCAGTATTAATTGATAAAACTATATATCTTTTTGGTGGCACCCCTGACCATTGGGATTTACCAATCCAAACAGTTTTCAAATACGATATTGAGACAAATTCATGGAGTGAAAATTCATCAATGCTACCTATAAAACTTTCTAGGGTAGCAGCCTGTTCTTTTGATGGCATTATATACGTTTTTGGAGGTCAGAAGAGCCCAATAAAATCATACAAGCAAAAAGAAACCTCATCGGCTGTCTTTCTATTTGACCCTCAAACTAATTATTGGCAAGAAGTATCGTCAATGTATACTGGATTATCATCAATGACAGCCCATGGGCTAGATGGAAACATTTACCTTATGGGAGGTGTTGATGCTAATTCTCAGACTATTGGTAGCCTATCTGCAAACACCCCTTCTGTAAGTATATACACTCCTGTAAAGGCACCCATTTATTCTCTGAAAACCCACTTGTCAAAATACTCCCTCCAATCAAGGAATGATTCTTGCTTAATTCTGAGCAATATTATTAATCATCATAAACATAATGTTGTCATAACTGCCCAATTAAAAGGTCAGGCATCAGGAAAAATAATAGAATTGCAATTGTTCGATGATGGGGAACATGATGACGGAGCAGCTGGCGATGGCTATTACGGTAATTATTTCAAACATCTGGGTTTTGAAGATTTGTTTCAAGTAAGAATTGTAAGTCACAATCATGATCTAAACGAACAATTCATTAGTGGACAGGATTGTAGGTCAATAGCCACATTTGGTCCGGTGGCAGTGGCTGGAATTTCTATAACGAAAAGTGAGGTTGCTATAAATAACGACCTCTTGTTAAGCTTTTCTTTAGAGTTAAAGAATAGTGGACAGGTAATCAATACAGATGAGCTTACAGTTGACCTTTTTTCAAATATTGACGAAATAGAGATCTTGAAAAAGACTTCAGCTTGCCCGTTAATTTATCCTGGGATGACTGCAACATGTAAAACAGAATTTAAATTGCGGGTATCATCAGGATATCCCATTTCCACTCTTTCTGTCATACAGGTGTCAATATCCAGCCGAGGTCACTCATTCTGGAACGATACAATTGAAATTCCCCAAAATGAAAAATAAGAACTATGGGAGGGGATTTCTTCTTCACTAAATCTTAACAAGAACTCCATTAATTCCTGACTTGTCAATCCTGACTCAACAGTATCTTGCCTGAAATACTGCACCATGAAGATGATGATTACTTTTATTCTTACCCTGGCAATTTTATCAGTAAAACCAGCACCAGCCCAGCAAACTTTTTATAACCCTCAAGATTTGTATGATATCTCCGGAGGTCTGTTTGACGAGGATTCTATTCGAGAAATCTATATAGAGTTTTATGATCCAGATTATCATTATGTACTGGTGAATTCATGGTACAATGATTCAGACTATAGGCTTCCTGCTAAATTATTTTTAAATGGAGAACTGTATGATAGTGTTGCTGTTCGTTATAGAGGAAACTCAACTTTTTGCCAACCAAATAATGGCGGAAATCCCAAAGTCCCCTATAACATTGATATGAATGATATTGTTGGGGGGCAGAACCTATTTGGCTATAAAAAAATGAAATTAGCTAACGCCTGGTTGGATCCCACATTTGTCAAGGAAATCGTTTCAAGCAATGTATACAGGAAATATTTACCAACTCTTGAAGCTAATCTAATTAAGTTGAATGTTCAAGGTCAATATTTGGGTCTTTACGTCAATTTGGAGTCTATAAATAAGCAATTTCTAACGAAACATTTTAACGAAAGTTCAGGAGTTCTTTTTAAATGCGATCGTATTGATCGGTATTGTGGACTGTTCAATTATTCAGGCGGATTTATTGGGGCTCATTCTTCAGCTAATTTTTGGACTTCAACCACCACAGGTGTAGTAACAGCGTATAATCGTGTTTTTCATGATCACACAAGTTCAATATACCGAGGTGATTATGGACGTGACGATGGATATTCGGTTAGATGTGTTCAAGATGAATAATTACATCCTGGTAGAGCTGCAACAATTAAGATTGTATGGAGGTCTTGTTAAGATTCAAACAAGAATTATCTTTTAATAATCCTCTGCATCTTTTGTGTAATCCCCAATGTTTATTTGGGGCTATCCATTATTATTGGAATGGCTATTTGGCTGTTTGCTTATTTAGCTATCTCCTTCAAGGCTGCCACGAAGGTATCCAATTCATCCAGAGTAGTGTATACATTTGGAGTGATTCTGCAACCAACCACTCCCGGACGGTTAATGGCCACCTGGTACACCTTGTATTTATCCATGAGCAGTTTTGATAAGTCACTCGGATTCATCCCCTTAATTCCAACATTGGCAATCCCACATGCACGTTGCGGATCAGCTGAAGTATTTACGATCACGTTGGGTAAATCCCTTACTTTACTTGTCCAGTATGTTTGAAGATACCGCAGGCGTTCCTCTTTTCGGGCCGGACCAATCATATTATAATAGTCAATAGCATCAGGTATAGTAAGGTCAGTATGTACGGGTTTGGTGCCGATATGCGCCAGTCTCGTAATATCGTCCTTATTCCGTTTACCTTCTGCCATGAAAGGCTGTATATCTTTAATTCGCTTTTTCCTCACATAAAGCATTCCGGATCCAAGCGGTACACTCAGCCACTTGTGTAAACTGGCACCATAATAATCACAATTCAGATCCTCAATTTTAAAATGAAAATGAGCCACTGCATGAGCACCATCAACCAAAACCTGAACATCATATTTATGGGCCATATCACAGATCTTTCTTACCGGCAGAATGTGTCCGGTAATATTAATCATGTGACAAACCATTATCATGCGGGTTTTATCGGTAATAGCATCTTCATATATCTTAACAATCTCCTCATCAGATTTGGGGTGATTTGGCACCATAATCCTCTTATTCACAACTCCATATTGTTCGGCCACCTGATCGAACATATTCAGCATAGCCCCATAATCCTGTTCTGCCATAATAGCTTCGTCCCCGGCCTTCCATGGGAAGCCACCAATTATCATGTCTAGTGACTCAGTAGTATTCCTGGTAAGTGCCAGCTCTTCAGTAGAACAGCCCGTGAGATCAGCTAGCTTTTTAATAACTTTTCTTCTGTTTTCCAATTGAACCGTCCGCATATAATATGATCCCTGGTAATTCACCTCCCGGATATGACGGATGTGTTTCTCAAGTACTTCTGTGGGTTGAATACAATAGAATCCGTTCTCCAGATTAATGTAATCAGGCTTCAATCTGTATCCCTGCCGGATGCCTGCCCAGAAATCTTCATTGGAGGCAAGTTTTGAGGCTGGTATGTCAGAATGGATATCTACCCATTTGTCAATTCCATAGGCTGATGGTGCTGCAGCCAGGCTTAGGAGACCAAGTTTTTTGAGAAAGGTACGTTTGTCCATACTATTTGTGTTTTCAAGGATGCTTAAAGATATATATAAATCTCTTCACTACTGTTTAATACAATAGTTGCCTGCCGGATAAAAGTATGAGCAATTTTGAAATGCAAACTATTGCTTACATTTATAGTGTAGTGATAACATCCCCAAAATTATAATGAGATGCTCAAAAAATGCGGTCTGATTCTTCTTACCATTCTCCTTTTTATTCAATGTGATTCTCAGAAAGACAGAATCGACAAAAGACCTAATATTATTCTTATCCTGTCGGATGACATGGGATACTCTGATATTGGATGTTACGGTGGTGAGATCAATACACCCGCTCTGGATAAGCTGGCAACCAATGGTTTGCGCTTTACGCAGTTTTACAATACCGGCAGATGTTGTCCGACCCGTGCTAGTATCCTGACCGGTCTGTATTCTCATCAGGCAGGCATGGGGCAGATGACCTCAGACAGGGGATTGCCTGGTTACAGGGGCCAGTTAAATCGCGAATGTTTAACTATTGGTGAAGCTATGAAAACTGCAGGCTATTCTGCCTATATGGCTGGTAAATGGCATGTTACTCCTTACCGGCCAAAAGATGTAAACAAAGACAACTGGCCCAGGCAGCGAGGATTTGATAAATTCTACGGCACCATTCATGGAGCTGGGAGTTTTTATGATCCGAATAGTCTTGTCAGAGAAAATGAGTTCATTTCCCCACTCAATGATCCTGAGTATACACCTGAAAGTTTCTATTACACCGATGCGATATCTGATCATGCCACCCGCTTTATCCGGGAGCATGAAACAAATAATCCCTTTTTCATGTATGTTGCTTACACTGCTGCTCATTGGCCCATGCATGCCCTCGAAAAAGATGTTGAGAAATACTACGGCAAATACGATGAGGGCTATGCAGCCATCCGGGAGGTGAGGGTTAAAAAAATGAAAGAATTAGGTATCCTGCCGGATGAATGGGATGTGAGTCCTTTGGCGCGTAAATCGTGGTCTGAGATAGAGAACAAAGAATGGGAAGCCCGGGGTATGGAAGTGTATGCCGCGATGATAGACAATATGGATCAGGGCATTGGGCGGATTGTGGCTGAGCTGGAAAAGAAAGGCCAGTTAGATAATACGCTGATAATGTTTTTGCAGGATAATGGAGGCTGCCATGAAAGTTACGGACGCCGGGAACGTGATCCTATTGAGGCCACAATTGGTCGCAATGATTTCCAGACCAAAATGATACCTGATGTTACACGTGATAATATCCCTGTGATGATGGGGCAGGATGTGATGCATGGCGGACCTGAATCATATATTGCCTATGGTTTGGAGTGGGCTAATGTGTCGAATACTCCCTTTCGTTTGTTCAAAACATATGTTCATGAAGGAGGCATATCTACACCGCTTATTGTTCATTGGCCCGATGGTGTCAAGGGTAAAAATGAGTGGAGGCAAACTCCCGGACATTTAATCGATATCATGGCTACTTGTGTGGATGTTGGAGGTGTTGATTATCCGGCAGAATATAATGCTGTTAAGTTAATTCCGCTGGAGGGTGAAAGCCTTTTGCCAGTTTTCAAAAATGATAAGCTTGAAGAGAGGATGTTATTTTTTGAGCATTTGCGCAACCGGGCGGTTCGTGATGGCCAATGGAAGCTTGTGGCAAAGGGACTGAAGGGGCCATGGGAATTATATGATCTCACAAATGACCGTAGTGAGATGCATGATTTAATTGAGGAAAATCCGGAGAAAGCCAAAGAGCTGATCGATGCCTGGGAAGCATGGGCGCTACGAGCCAGAGTTAAGCCTTTCCCAAAATAAATGATTCGGTATTTAGTTTGATATGATTCATTTAAGCAGTGAATTACTGATCATCATCATGTTATATAAATACTTTTGAGTCTATCTTCACAGCCTTACAAAAATGAAATATTCAAAATCAGAGATATGAAAAAAAATGGCACCACAGGATTTGTAACAGTTTTAGTATTGATTTTTCTGTATTCATGCAATCAGGCACCAAAGGTATATGAGTGGCGTGGTGAAAACAGATCTGGCATTTACACTGAAGAGAATGTGTTAGAGTCGTGGCCAGAGGAGGGACCGGAGTTGGTATGGGAATATGAAGGTATTGGAAATGGATACGGTTCACCCATTTTTACCAGTGATAAAATGTACATCCAGGGAGAGCAGGATAGTATTGCCTATTTATTTGCATTCAATATTGATGGAGATTTATTGTGGAAAAGCGATTTCGGAAAAGAATGGGTGAAAAACTGGAATGGTTCGCGCTCAGCACCAACCATTGTGGATGATCTCATTTATGTGACTTCAGGAATGGGTAATGTATATTGCATTAACAGAGAAAGCGGTGAGAAAGAGTGGTCAGTGGATATGATCAATGATCTGAATGGAGAATTCCCCTTGTTTGGATATTCTGAAGCGGTGATTATTGAAGATGATAAAGTTTTTTGTACTCCGGGAGGAAAGGAGAATAATGTTGTTGCATTAGATCGTTTTACCGGCGAGATGATTTGGAGTAATCCTGGTGCCGGTGAACGTCCGGGCTACAACCAGCCTCAGATAATTGAGTTAGAAGAGAGAAATATTCTGGTGACCTTTACCGCTTATGAACTGATGGGACTCGATACCAAAACCGGAGAATTGCTTTGGGTACATGATCAGGTTAACCTGAAATTGGAAGAACGCGAACTTGGAAAGGGCGACACACATGCCAATACAATCATTTTTGACAACGGATTTATCTATTATGCTGCTGGTGATGGAAATGGTGGTGTGAAGCTTGAATTATCACCTGATGGTTCAAGTATTGAAGAAGTTTGGCACAATCCAGATTTTGACAGCTTCATGGGAGGCATTGTGAAAATTGGAAATTATCTCTATGGCTGTGGAACTCAGAAGCCAGAATTTAAAAGCATCAATGCAGAAACAGGAGAGATTGGAAAAGCATTAAGGATTGGTCCCGGAGCTGTAATTGCAGCAGGCAATATGCTGTATTATTACAATCAGAGAGGTGAAGTTATGTTGATTACACAGGATCCCCTGAATATGGAAGTGGTGAGTAAATTCAGAATGACAAAAGGAGAAAGAGAACACTTTGCCCATCCGGTAATCAATGATGGCAAGATGTATGTTCGTCATGGGGATGTCATTCATGCATACAGAATTTCAGCAGTTGAGGAATAGCAGAGTGTAAGTTTCACGTTTATCGTTTTGAATTCTTATATTCGTTAGAGAATTGATTATAAACCTAATAAATGTCATTATGAGTAAAGAGGTGAAGCAATACGGAACTTCAAATGTGATTTATGGACTTGGTTTCATAGGAGCAATCATTTTTTTTATCGGACAAGCAACAAGCTTTTGGATGGGTGTGTTGGGTATCTTGAAAGCGATTATTTGGCCTGTTTTTTTGGTACTGGAAGCTTTTAAAGCCTTGTATTCGTAGTTTATTGATGAGATGGGTTTGAAATATAGCTCATTCTGAAGAGCAGAACAATATCATTATCTTTGATGGAAGCTTTAATAAATTCCCCATCATATGAACCGTATTATTCTGTCTTTGCTGCTTGGTACTATTCTGTTGTCTTGCTCTACTGAATCACAGGATCATCTACTACTGTGGTATAATCAGCCGGCCTGTGCCACTGAACCAGACAATCCCTATTCCTGGAAAGATAATGTTGATTGGCTCAATGCTTTACCACTAGGCAATGGATCTCTGGGTGTAATGGTTTTTGGTGATGTGAATAATGAGCGCATCCAGTTGAATGAGGAGAGTATGTGGTCGGGTAGTGTTTTTGATAATGATAATCCTGATGCATTCGAAGCACAAGATAAAATCCGGCAGCTTTTGTTTGAAGGGAAATTCAAGGAAGCAAGCGAGCTAACTAATGAAACTCAAATATGTAAAGGAGCCGGCTCTGGCCATGGTAATGGAGCAAAAGTTCCATTTGGGAGTTTTCAAACCCTGGGAGATCTTCGAATAGAGAATGGCAAAACAGAGAAGTACGAAAACTATTACCGGGAGCTCGATCTGGATGATGCTCTTGTAAGGGTTAGCTATACTCAGGATGGAGTGAATTATCGACGTGAGATTTTTGTCAGTGAACCAGATCAGGTAATGGTTGCAAGGTTTACTGCAGATCAAAGGGGTCAAATTTCTATCAACTGCTCTCTTGACAGGCCCGAGAGATTTGAGAGTTACAGCGACAACAATCAACTCATATTAGCAGGTGCATTATCTGACGGACAGGGTGGGGAAGGATTGCAGTACATGGCACGCCTTCAGGCAGTAAATAAGAACGGAACAATGAGTTGCCAGAATTCAAAATTAATCATTGAAGATGCAGATGAGGTGATACTATTTCTTTCAGCTTCCACTGATTATGTACTGAATTACCCTGATTATATTGGTAGAGACTACAAACAAATATGCGCTAGAAATATTAAGCAGGCTATAGGAAATTCCTTTGATGAATTATTGGATAATCATAAAAAGGAGTATCAGTCGTATTTCAAGCGGGTAAGTTTCGATATTACACCTGATGACATTTTTGCCATACCCAGCGATGAAAGAGTACAGAATTTTAAAGATAGCCAGTCAGATCCACATCTGGTGGAGTTGATGTTTCAATATGGCCGCTACCTGCTTATCTCATCATCCCGGCCAGGTTCACTTCCTGCCAATCTGCAAGGAGTTTGGACCAATAAAATTCAAACTCCATGGAATGGAGATTACCACACAGATGTTAATGTTCAGATGAATTACTGGTTGGCTGAAGTAACTAATCTGTCAGACATTCATTTGCCTCTGTTTGATTTAGTTGAGTCGCTGGTTGAGCCTGGCAGAAAGACAGCCCGAATTCAATACCACCTTGATGGTTGGGTTATTCATCCAATAACAAACATTTGGGGCTATACTGCACCAGGAGAGAGAGCATCATGGGGAATGCATGCCGGGGGAGGGGCCTGGATTTGTTCACATATAGGTGAGCATTATGCCTTTACCGGAGACAAAGATTTTCTGAAGAGAATGTATCCGGTATTGAAAGGTTCAGTAGAGTTTTATATAGGCTGGCTTGTTGAAAACCCTGAAACCAAACTTCTGGTATCGGGTCCGGCTGTCTCTCCTGAGAATACTTTTATTGCTCCGGATGGTAGCAGATGCCAAATTAGTATGGGTCCGACCCATGATCAGGAAGTGATTTGGCAACTTTTCACCGACTTTCTGCATGCATCACAAGAATTGGATATACAAGACGAGTTCGTTCAGCTTGTTGCTGAGGCAAAAGTGAGATTGCAGGGACCGCAAGTTGGATCTGATGGCCGCTTAATGGAATGGGCAGAAGAGTATCCTGAGGCAGAACCAGGGCACAGGCATATTTCTCATTTATTTGCTTTGCATCCGGGGGCACAAATCAATATGGAAGACACTCCGGATTTGGCTCAGGCTGCCAAAAAATCATTAGACCACAGGATTGCAAACGGGGGAGGTCATACAGGTTGGAGTGCAGCCTGGTTGATCAGTCAATATGCCAGATTACGGGATGGAGAGAAGGCTAAAGAAAGTTTAAATACTGTATTGACAAGGAGTACATCTCCTAATCTCTTTGGACAACATCCTCCTTTTCAGATGGATGCCAATTTTGGCACTACAGCTGGAATTGCTGAAATGTTAATTCAAAGCTACGCCGGAGTAATTCAAGTGCTTCCTGCTTTACCAATAGAATGGCCAACAGGTGAAGTGAAAGGATTGCGAGCACGAAATGGGTTTGAAGTAGATATCAAATGGTCAAATAATGAATTGACAGAAGTGCGAATACGTTCTCTCCTTGGACAAGAATGCAATTTGAAATACAAAGATCAGCTGATTAGTCTTGATTTATCTAAAGATGAAAAGCAAAAACTAAAACTGTCGGATTTTTACCGGCTTTGACATTTGACACCATCCGGCAGGTAAAACAAATAAATAGTGAATGTGTTTGTTTTGTTTAAACGATAGTAGTGATACCCAAACTGACTAGCGACCGGATAGTTCAATATTATAGTATATTAGTGGGATTTTAAAAATTGAGAAAGTGAATAAGATTACATCAAAATTTTGGGCATTTGGAATCATCTTTATGTTAATGATTTCAGTAAATAGTGTAAGAATTAATGCTCAGGACGCCCAATGGCGGGGACCAAACAGGGATGGATTATTTACTGATACTTCCTTGTTGAAAGAATGGCCTAAAGAGGGACCAGAAATTCTTTTTGTTACTGAAGGATTAGGCAGAGGGTTCTCTTCTACGGTTGCTACTAAGGATATGATTTATGCAACTGGAAAGAAGGATTCTACAGAGTATCTAACCGCAATGGATCATTCCGGGAAAATTCTCTGGCAGAAACCATACGGATTGTGTTGGAATAAAAGCTTTCCTGAGGCGAGGTGTACCCCAACGGTTGAGGGTGATCGTGTTTATGTGCTCTCCGGAATGGATAAGATGACATGTTTTAACTCCAAAACTGGCAACGAGATCTGGAGTGTGGATATTCATGAGGAGTATAACAGTAGTTGGGATATGTTTGGCGTTTCTGAATCAGTGCTGATCGTCGACGATATGATTCTTACAAGCCCTGCAGGTAAATCGACAACTGTAATCGCATTGGATAAGATGAACGGAGGTTTAATATGGAAGTCTGAACCTATGGATTCCCATAGATGTAACATGGCTCCGATGGCAATTAAGCATTGTGGAAAAAAGTATTTTATTACAGGCACCCAAACACACTTAATTGGAGTTGATGTGGAGAATGGGGACATTCTTTGGACCTATCATTATAATTTCCTTAGTCCAAACGGTGACAACACAACAATTCTTACCAATACACCAATATACAAGGATTCTTGTCTCTGGATATCAAATGGCTGGGATGTTAAATCAGTTATGTTGGAGATTGCACCTGATGGCAAGTCGGTCTCTGAGAAATTTGTTGACCAGACCTTTGATAACCAGAATCATGGTTTAGTTTTGGTGGATGGTTTTCTATATGGATCCAATTTTACAGGACGCAATAGTGGTAAATGGGTGTGTATGAATTGGAGTACTGGAGAAATTACCTGGATTGCGGATTTTCATAACAAAGGGCCGATTCTTTCTGCGGAGGGAATGCTTTATTGTCTGGAAGAGAAGCGCGGAAATATAGCGCTTGTCAAGGCTGATCCAAAAGAATTCAAGGTAATAAGTACCTTCCGGATTAAAGAAGGGAAGGGACCATATTGGGCACGTCCGGCCATTTATGAAGGAAAGTTACTCGTTCGACATGGAGATGTGATGATTGGGTATGATATTGTTAATTATGCAAAGGCAGGGTGAAATAAAATATACTACCTCTGCCAACTTCTGATTCAAGCCAAATTTCACCTTTCAGCATTTCAATGTATGATTTTGTGATTGAAAGACCAAGTCCTGAGCCCTCAATAGTCAGGCTGGTTTCGAAATCAGCCTGCTCAAAGCGATTGAATATGGCTTTTTGCTTATTAGATGGCACTCCAATACCTGAATCTTTTACAAAAAACTCAATATACTTCTCCTTTGGTTTGAAGCCTATTGAAATTGCTCCTTCATTGGTATATTTAATGGCATTTCTAATTAGGTTTGTAAGAATAGAATTAAACTTGGATTTATCAGTATTAAGTTTAATATCAGTCGCTTCCATGGAATTATTCAGAGTCAGAGCAATTCCTTTCTCAGTACACTGAATTTCAAAAAAATCAAGTAATTCTGACATGTACTCATTAATACTAATTTCTTCCAGAGTAATGGGCATTTGTTGAGAATCAATTTTTGAAATATCAATGATGTCATTTATTGTTTGTAGTAGGCGCTGCCCGCTTTTATTGATAATGCCAATATATCTTTCAGTATTCTCACTGCTCAAATCATTTTCAAGAAGTAAATCTGAAAATCCAATAATTCCATTCATAGGAGTTCTGATTTCATGGCTCATATTGGCTAAAAATGCAGATTTCAGGCGATCACTTTCTTCTGCTTGTTCTTTTGCTATTTTTAGTTTTTCATTATTGGCATTTAATTCTTTTGTGCGGTTTTTGACGGTTTCCTCTAATCTGTGAGTATATCTTTTTTGTGTTACAGTTCGGAATACTATGCCGATGACGAAGAGTAAGATAATAGCTGTAAGAATAATAAACCACCATTGCAGCCATACTGGAGTTCTAATTATTATCATTTCAGAACACACGGATTCACTCCAAATTCCCAAAGCATTTTTAGCTTTAACACAAAATTTATATTCTCCGGGTTCCAAACTGAAGTAGCGATAACTGTTTTGAAAAGATCTGAATTCAGGAGTCCAGTCTTCATCAAATCCTTCAAGTTTGCACTTATAGTATATCTTGTTCTCATCAATAAATGAGATACCTTTAAAATTGAAGGTTAGGTCGTTTTCATTAAAGCCCAGTGTAATTTCCTCATCAAGTGATAAACTATCGCCCTCAACTTCAACAAATGACAAAGCAATTTTTGGAGGTGGTATTTCCCGATGCCTACGGTGATCAAACCTGTTCCTGTAAAGTGTTACCCCATTATTTGTTCCAAACCATAAGTTGTTGTTAGAATCAAGTAATCCTCCATCACGATTTATTTCCAGTCCGGCAAGGCCATCTTTTACAGAAAAATGTTTCAGGTCATTTCCATCCCATCGATAAACTCCATTGTCAGACCCCAGCCATAATTGTCCTTCATGATCGCTGATGATTAAATAAATTGGTCTCTCAAGGGGTATGTCTGTGAACTTCACCAAGACAGAGTCTTGTACTTTAAGCAGTCCCATTGCTGAACCTACCAGAATTTCTCCTTCGGGATTCTCCCATATCGTATATGTGCTGTTATATGTCTTTTCTCCTTCATATTCAATAATTAATGGAATTCCGTCTTTAATCCTGCATATGCCTTTTCCATATGTAGTGCAATAAATCGAACCATCACTTGTCTCAAATATCTTCCGGATTTGACGATCCCATGATTCATCATAATTCAAGTGCAAAAACTTATTACCGTATAAGCCAAAAAGGCCTTTGTCTGAGCTAGCATATATCTTACCTGAGATTGTCGATATCACAGATGTCGTATTTCCCTGAATTCCTTCTTTTTCGCTGAACCATTTTTTGTTTTTATTTGGATCAATAAATCCTATGCCATATGAACCCATTGCAAACCAGATATTATTATCATTATCTATGCAAAGATCCATAACCCTCTTTATGTGCCAGTTGTTTGATGAAGTTATAAAATATAATTCACTGAACTCTCCGTCCTCATAAAATGTTAGTCCACCAATATGACCAAAAACATAGTTGCCAGGACTGATCTCTTCAACGGCAGTTACCTCATTGTCAAATAATCCATTTTCTTTATCAAAACTGACAAACCTTTTAGAGGGAATTTTATTCACTCCCCTGGCACCTGCAATCCATAATGTTTTTTCTCTGTCAATAATAACAGAAATTGCACCTTCAGAAATCAAACCATTTTTTTGCCCGATGATGTTGCTCTTTTTTGTATCAAAATCGAAATACTGCACAGCGAACTCATTACTATAATATATACCATCATTATGGTCAGGGGTAAGAACAACACTATAGAACTTTCTGTTTAGTGTGATGTCTATATCTGAGCTCACTAAAAAAAACTCCTGATTTAAAATATATCCCAGCCAATTTTGTCCGGCCAGCCAAAGAATACACCTATCTGAATCTTTATCCATAGTTTTTTGGGTACACATCCCCACTATGTTATTATCGGGGAGCCCCAGGCTTCTGTCATCAAGAATACTAATGGTACTATCAGAAATTATAATTATACCATTGTTGGTAGCGACATAGATACTGTCATTTATGAAACAGGCAGCTGTTATTTTATTACTCAACAAGCCATCAGAGGTAGTATAATGCGTCCATTCCTTATGTCGGTTAACCAATACTCCTTGATCCATGGTGCCAACACATACTATAGGTTCTTCATTTTTATAGTGTACAGATAACGACTTGAACTGGCTATAACTTTTTTGTGGATCCGCCGGCAAAATATGCTCCCAGGTATTACCATTGAAAATCGCCAGATACAATTGCCCTACATTTGGCAAAGCCCAGATAGTCCCCTTTTCATCAACTTTGATAAACGCATAGCTGCTGCGAGCCAGGCCGTCATGCATATTGTAACTTTCCCAGGTTGACCCATCATATGAGGAAATTCCTGCACGGGTTGCAAACCACATCTTACCTGATGTATCTTGTTCAATACCATAAGTTAATGAATTGCCTAAACCATCGGCTTCAGTATAATGAATTACATTATGTCGTTGGGCAAAACAATGAATACTGAGCATGGTCAGAGATATCAAAAGGATTAATCCTCTGAGAAAGCAATTGAATATTTTTGTATACCTCGCCATGATTATAAACAATCCATATGATCAAGAACTTATAATCGGTTTCACCTGCATCACCTGTTAATACCGGATAGCAATTTATTGCATTTATCCTATAATATTTGTTAAAGGGAATTCTATTTGATGAATATTGATCAAGTAGTTTTTGAAGCAGGCAATCATGCTTAAGGTAATGCAGCTTTATTAGAGATTTTACACGGATACATATCTGAACCGGCTTACTTTATAATAACCGTAAATGTAGTAAGCTCATCCTTATTTGAATTGAGTAGGATATCGCCATTCATTTTTAGCATTATTTGTTTGCTTAAGCTGAGTCCAACTCCAGAGCCATCATCTTTTGTCGTGAAAAATGGAATAAATATTTGCTCTCTAATTTCAGCAGGTATTTTTGGTCCGTTATTCGAAATTTCCACTCTTACAGAGTCATTAATATTCAGTAATCTGACAATTATTTTTGGCTTTACTCTATTTTCGAAAACCAATGCCTCACATGCATTCTTCAACAGGTTTATTATTACTTGAGATAATAGCTTCTCATCTGTAATAATCATCATGTTTTTTGGAATGATTTTCTCGATGCTTATTGCGCTGAATTTTGCGAAAGTACTGGCAGCAATTATATTGTCCTCAATTAATACAGATAAATTTACATTTGAAGTTTCAGGTAAAGGGAGTTTTGTAAATCTTCTGTAATTATCTACAAAGTGCATTAAACCAAGGCTGCGTTCTTCAATTACTCTGAGCCCTTTTACAGTGTTCTCAATTGTGTGAGTGTTAATATCTTCCTGGTTGATAATTTGGCCGTCATTTTTAGTGAAATAATTAGAAATTACCTGAGATAAAGTTGTAATGGGGGCTATGTTGTTCATTATTTCATGCGATAATGTACGTGCCAGTTTGATCCAGGCCTCAACTTCTCCGTTATCAAGCTCCTTTGTTATATCACTTACTGCTACCAATCTGATCGTTTCATTTTTACTCGTAATCTCTGATAATTTAAACTGTAGCTTTTGTCCATATCGGTTTTCAAAAGTAGCAGATTGCTGAGGACTATTTTGATTGGGATGCATTATGAAATCAGGCAATGCCTGATTAATTGCATTCAGGGACTTTATATGATGATGTTCTTGTAAATCTGTAAGCTTAATTGCAGCTGGATTAATGTTTACCACTCTACCTTTATTGTCTATTGAAAAAAGTCCTGTGGCAGATTGCTTAATAACTCTGAGATAATATTGCTCCTGGGTTCTGATATCCAATTTAGTTTTTTTGAATAGATCATTCAGCCTTTCAATACCTATATATACATTGTCTATTGATTTGTTTCCTGTTTTTGACGGTACTCTTAAGGAAGTATCTTCATTCTCAATTCCTAGCAGGAAAAAAGAAATCAGTTGGTTGGTATTATTAAAGTACCTGATAATATTAGCAACTCTCTCTATCAATAATACCATTGGAATGAGGCAGAAAAAATAGGCTTGTTTTACAAAGAACAGGTAGGCCCCCAGAATCGTTAGCAAAATTATCAGAGTCAATTTGCTTAAGATAGTGTAATAAAATTTTATGGAGCTTACTCTCATGATAGTAAGTGTTATAGGCTAAGCTTAGAAGATTTTAAGTCTCTGATACCATATTTACTAAGTTTATTGTAAAGTGCCTGACGGCTTATTCCTAAATTCTTTGCCACAGTGCTAATGTTACCATTCTCTTTGAGGATATTCGCTTTTATCATTTCTTTTTCCATTTCCCCAATGGTTGTGTTGTGCAGGTCTTTTTTTAGCTTATCTGGATGATCACTTAAGGAGAAACTATCCTCATTTAATACCTTGTCGTCAGCCAGAATTACCGCCTTTTCCATTGTGTGTTGTAGCTCTCTGACATTCCCGGGCCATTTGTATTTTAGAAGCTTCTGCATTGCTTTTCGATTTATCTTCAAGCCGTATTTTTCATACTTATTTGAGTATTTGCTAAGATAAAATTCGGCAATTAGCAAAATATCATTTCCACGATCTCGCAATGGTGGAATATCAATAGTTATTGTATTGATACGATAAAGTAAATCTTCGCGAAACAGATCATTAGAGATCATCCCTGACAGATCCTTATTTGTAGCAGTTATTAACCTAATGTTTATCGGTATTTGGGTATTACTACCTAAGGGAACAATGCTTCTGTTTTGCAAACAGCTGAGCATTTTTGATTGGAGTGTTAGCGATAGGTTTCCAATCTCATCAAGGAAAAGCGTGCCATTCTTAGCAGCCTCAAATTTGCCGACTCTGTTTGTTTTAGCATCAGTGAATGAGCCTTGTGTGTGTCCAAAAAGCTCACTTTCGAATAGTGTCTCACTAATAGCCCCCATGTCAACAGTCAGCATGATTTCTCTTTTCCTTTTAGAGTGTCGGTGGATTTCCTTGGCTATGAGTTCTTTTCCAGTCCCATTCTCACCTGTAATGAGAATATTAGCGTCTGTAATTGCAACTTTCCTAAGCATATCCATCACCCGCTTTATTGGGGGAGATTGGCCTATAAAGGATTGTGCTGAGGGTTTAAGCTCTTGTTTTAGTGTATGTGTTGTTTTTAATAGTGATGCATTCTCTACTTTACTTTTTCTAAGCTTAAGAGAAGCAATTAGTGTGCTTATTAACTTGTTGTTATCCCAGGGTTTTAATATGAAATCGAAGGCCCCATGTTTCACTGCTTTGACGGCTAGTTCAACATCCCCATAAGCAGTAATCATAATGACGCTGATCAATGGATCGCATTTTTGAATCTGGTTTAGCCAAAAAATACCTTCATTTCCGTTATTAACACCTGTCTTGAAATTCATATCAAGCAATACAATATCAATATGATGTGCCTGAATCGTGGAGATTAGTGTATTAGGATTTTTGAGAGTGTATACTTCATCAAACTCCGTTTGTAATAACATTTCAAGTGCTGTTAATACACTTTTGTTATCATCGAGAATAAGGATCTTACCTTTCATTATTGGTAAAGACTTGTTTCTGCAAATGTAGGGCTTTGTCAACTAGATGTACAAGGCATGTCAATAAAGTGGACAACTAAATTTCATTTTTTTTGCCATTGAACTCATAATAAGCAGAATTACTGAAAGATAGGTTCAATGGCATAAAGCTTGAATACTTTTATGGCAAATCAAATCAAACAAGCTTTGTGCGTAAACATACAATTATGGTAAGAACAGAAAAATTGACGAAAGTATTTAGAACTGAAGATATTGAAACTTCTGCCCTTAGAGGTGTTGATATACACCTCAGCAATGGAGAATTTGTTGCAGTAATGGGCCCATCAGGGTGTGGGAAATCAACCTTGCTTAATATTATTGGAATGCTGGATAATTCAACTTCAGGAACATATATATTCAGGGATACAGATATTACCAGATATAAAGAAAAGGATCGGACTCAATTTCGTAAGGGTAATATTGGGTTTATATTTCAGAGTTTCAACCTGATCGATCAGATAAATATTTACGATAATGTGGAACTCCCACTTATGTACATGAAAATGAAAGCATCTGAACGTCGCAAAAGAATTGATGAAGTTTTGAAGCGAATGAAGATTGGGCATAGAGCAAGACACTTTCCTCAGCAACTTTCAGGAGGACAACAACAGCGTGTAGCAATCGCAAGGGCTGTTGTGGCTGGTCCCAAATTAATCCTTGCCGATGAACCTACGGGTAATCTTGATTCAAAAAATGGAATTGAAGTAATGAACCTTTTATCAGACCTTAACCAGGAAGGAACCACTATTTTGATGGTTACACACTCAGATCGTGATGCCCGCTTTGCAAGCAGAACCATCAATTTGCTTGATGGCAAGGTAGTCGTTGAGTCTGCAATAGAGATGTAATATACAGTCTAACCTTAATCAATTCTAATAATAATAATAAAATCATGATAAAATATTATTTCAAAATCGCTTTTGCAAATCTTATTCAAAGCAAAGTCTATTCCTCAATAAGCATTGCAAGTCTTACAATTGGAATGGCAATTAGTATATTACTTTTAATCTACATTTCAGACGAATTGAGTTTTGACCGTTTTCATGACAAGTCTGATAATATCTACCGTTTATGCCAAGTGGTACATCCCTATCAAGCGCCTCAATCAGCACAAATCTTGCTTGATCAGCTTCCCGAGATAAATAAAGCAACACGAATCCTCCCGGTGGATCATTATACTTTTCAAAATGGGGATCAAGTATTTATGGAAAACGAAATAGCCTTTGCTGATGCAGACCTTTTTAACATTTTCTCCTTTAAATTTATAAATGGCGATGCAGGAAAGGCCCTTGAGCAACCTGGGACAATTGTCATATCGGAAAAAACAGCACAAAAGTATTTTGGTGAGGAGAATCCCATGGGCAAAGTACTGAGAGTGCAAAATGAACTTGATTATACTATTACAGGTGTATTTGAGAATATTCCTAAAAATTCTCACTTTCGCTTTGACATGTTTATGACCCTGTCTGATGCCAATAAGGTTTTTGGAAAGGAGTTGATGAACAATAGGGGCTGGTTAAATTTTCTTGTGTATTTTGAGATACAGGATGAATTCTCTGTGTCTAATCTGGAAGCAAAATTTGACAATTTACTAAATCAGAATAATGACCCGGATGAGCCCCAAGTGAAATATCATATTCAAGAGCTGAAAGATATTCACCTTCATTCTACGCATTTTCTGCAGGATATTCAGCCTCAGAATAGCATTACTTACGTACTTATATTTTCAGCTATTGGATTACTTATTCTGCTGATAGCCTGTTTCAATTATATTAATCTTTTAACGGCCAACGCAACTACCAGAGTAACTGAAATTGGAGTCAGAAAAAGCTTTGGAGCATCTCGTAGTCAATTGTCAAAACAATTCATCACTGAATCAATGATTGTACTTTTCATTTCAGTGGCTCTTGCTCTGGTTGTTGTTCAAACTAGTTTGCCAATGTTTAATGTGTTGTCAGGGAAAGAGCTTTCAATTTTAACTCTTCTGAGCAGAAATAATATTATCGGTATTCTTGGCATGATGTTAACTTTTGCAGTTCTGGCCGGATGGTATCCTGCTTTTGTCCTGTCTTCAATGCAGCCCATGAAAGTGCTGAAAGCATCAAAATATAGTGGTGGTTCTAAAATTCAATTCAAGAAAGTACTTATTGGTGCTCAATTTACTATTGTCATTGCCTTAATCGCTTGTGCGTTTATTATGTTGCGTCAAATTAATTTTCTTCAAAATAAGGAACTGGGATATGATAAGGAGTCTGTACTGGTTGCAGAATTTAATACCGGAGATCAGGAAAGATATAATACAGTTAAGCAGGCCCTACTTGCTCAAAGTATTGTATCCAAAGTTTCCATTGCTAGTCGGGTTCCTTCAGATGATCTTGGTAATTATGGGGGTGTATTACCGGAAGGACAGACAGAATATCAAACCATACCATTTGTTCATATGAATTTCGATTACTTTGATTTACTGGACATAACGGCAACACAAGGACGAGTCTTTTCAAGTGATATTAAATCAGATGCTACTGAATCTGTTATTCTTAACGAAGCTGCCATAAAAGAATTGGGTATTCAAGGAGATCCAATAGGTCAAAAGCTCATATGCAGTTGGCCTCGATCTAATCGAACAATAGTTGGTGTTATTAGTGATATTAACTTTGAATCATTGTATATCAATCCCAAACCAATATTATTTGTAATTCACTATGATCAATGTTCTCGACTAATGGTAAAAGCATCATCTTCAGCTACTGCTAATACCGTTAAGGTCATTACAGAAACATGCCAGGATATTTATCCCGATGAGGTCATCGATTTTCTTTATTTAGATGTGAAGCTTGAGCAACTTTATCAAAAGGATAAAAAGACATTTCATTTAATGAGCTACTTTTCAATAGTGGCAATTCTGCTGGCCTGCATGGGATTACTTGGTATGGCTTCATTTATTTTAGCAAGACGAACGAAAGAAATAGGAATCCGCAAAGTTAATGGGGCAACAATTTTTGGAATCATAAAAATGCTTAACCATAGCTTTGTTAAGTGGATAGCCATTTCTTTTGTAATCGCTACGCCAATCGCCTATTACGGGATGAAACGATGGTTGGAAAGTTTTGCCTATAAAACAACACTTAGTTGGTGGGTATTTGTTCTGGCTGGACTTGTTTCTCTGGTAATAGTGTTATCAGTAGTAAGCTGGTTGACTTTTAGAGCTGCCCGAAGAAATCCAATTGTGTCATTACGCAATGAGTAATTGTACCTCCTTCTCGCAATATCACTGAAGAGCTTGAAGTTGAATTGTTTATCTTGTTCGTGTGTGTTCATTGAAGTGTAAACCATGTAAATAGTGTGCATTAAGTTGCTATCATAGAGTAGTTAAGCGTCGCGTATAATCACTATATTAGTTCTCTGCAAGAATAAATATTAACTAGTGATTATTACACTTGATGGGAGCAATCAACAGAAGGGTATTTGTTAAGAAATCGGCTGGTCTTACAGTTGGAGCTTTGGTTTTGCCAGGTAGTGCACTGATGTTTGAAGCTTGTGATCCGGTATCAGCAATGTTTTCTGACATTAACTGGAAAGAAATGATGAGGACTCATGATCTGCTGTGGAAAGTAGTTCCGGCTGATATGACCGAAGCTCCTCATTTTGGGAATGGACTATTGGGTTCCATGATCTGGGTGGAAGATAATACCATCCGCCTCCAGGTTTTCAGATCAGATGTGCATGACCATAACGATCATACATATGGATGGACAGCCTACAGCCGACCCCGGTATCAGATAGGGTATTTTACGCTTAAAACCAAAGGAGAAATCACCGACTGTGATCTCCGACAGGATATCTATAATGCCAGGCTGAAGGGGCGAATTAATACTAAGCTCGGTAGTCTGAATATAGATCACTTCGTTCACCGGCATGATGATGTTATCTATACCGGGATTCAAGCCTCCGGAGAAGAAAAACTGTCTGACTGGAAATGGCATCCTTTTGAGGCAAAGCCATCCAGAGGTGGCGATCCTGGCAGTAAGGGATATGGACAGGCTTATGCTCCATATAACAAACAGAAGAATCCTGAGCATCTTGTTGAGAATTATGAAGGAATTTCTGTTGGTCACCAGGATCTAAGCTCTGGGGGTGATTATGCCACAGCATGGAAGGTAAGCAGGGTGGGCAATGACAAGTCTACAATGCTGATTACTATTCAAAACTCCTATCCAGAGAAAACATCAGTGGAAGATGCTATCAAGGTGATTGATAGTATTCATGGAAAAATTGAGGCAGGATATAGGAAATGGAGAGCAGAGCATCAGTCGTGGTGGCACAATTATTATCCTGAAAGTTATGTGAGTTTCCCTGAACCGGATGGGATGTCAATGTACTGGAACAATGTGTACCGTCTGGCCTGTTGTACAAGGCCGGATGCACAGTATATCGATACTCCGGGTATGTGGAATTCTGGTGGTCCGTGGCCATACAGTACTCATGATTATAATACACAAACAGTTCATTTTCCGCTATATTCTGCAAACCGATTACACCTTGGGGAGGCCCTGGTAAACGCCTTGAAGCGCAATAAGGTAAATTTGATCGACAATGTTGTTCCTGAGGAATGGCAGGATGATTCGGCATTATTAAACCTGGCTACAGCCTTCGACATGAGAGGTAAAAGGAATGGCGACGGCAGGTACAAAGAAATGGTGGGTTGCCTGCCATGGTTGTTGAATAATGTGTGGCTGCATTATCGGTATACCATGGATACTGAGATTCTCAAAGATCCTCTTCTCCCATTATTACGACGGAGCATCAATCTGTATCGTCACTTGCTCTTCGAAGGTGAAGATGGTAAACTACATTTACCTCCAACTTTCTCACCTGAAACAGGAAATTTCAGCGACTGTAACTTTGATCTTGCCCTGATAAGATGGGGATGTAAAAGGCTGTTAGAAATCTGCCGGATACTAGAGATTGATGATCCCCTAATACCTGAATGGGAAAACATTTATGATCAATTGGTGGAATATCAGGTTGATGAAAAAGGCTATAAACTGGGAAAGGAAAGGTCAGCTCCTTCCAACCATCAGCATATGTCGCACTTACTGATGATCTATCCTCTTTATTTGGAGAATATTGACGATAGTGATAATATAGAATTACTTGAGAAGTCGGTGATAAATTTTCAGCCTGCAACGGCCTTGCCAAAAATGGCTGCTTCTCAATCTTCACCAGCAGCTGCTACTCTGGGCCTGGGTAATCTCGCCCATCAACTAATGAACAGTATCCTATATAGTCAGAGAGAGAATGAAAAACTAGGCAAAAATGGGATATACTATCTGGCAACTCCCTGTATTGAAACCTCACTGAGCTATAATACATGTGTGCAGGACATGCTTTTGCAAAGCTGGGGAAATAAGATCAGGGTATTTCCGGCCTTGCCAGATATCTGGAAAGATGTGGAATTCCATGATTTCAGAACCGAAGGAGCTTTTTTGGTAAGTGCAAAGCTGGAGAATGGAATTACAAGTTTCATCAGGATAAAAAGCCTGGCAGGAGAACCTTGTATTATAAAGTCATCTATTGAGGGTACACCAATGCAGAGTGGAGGTAATAAGGTTTGGATGGAGGAGCTTGATGATGGATGTTATTTGATCGATCTCAAAAAGGGTGAAGAAGTAATCCTTTATACTGAGCAACAAGAGGTCTAATCTTAAACTAAGTGAACAGATGGATGCAAAAACAGTTTTTTATTTACTATGCCTTGCTTCATTAATTGGCTGTGCCGAAAGTAAGAAGCAAGATGCTGAGAAGCCAAACATCATTTATATTTATACTGATCAGCAGAGTGCTACAATGATGAGCTGTTCCGGTAACGAATGGCTGAAAACTCCTGCGATGGACTACCTTGCAGAGAATGGTATACGCTTTACACGTGCCTATTCACCAAATCCTGTTTGTTCACCATCCAGGATTTCATTAATGACCGGACGATTTCCAGGATACTTTTTCGATGTGGATGGAAATCAGGTAAGGGAAAACAGAGGGGCTATGAAGATACCCCAGGTGTCGGAAGAGGTATTAAGTACAACGATTGCATCTTTCCTTAATAAAGCAGGTTATGAACTCTATTTTGGAGGTAAGGAACATCTTCCAAAGTCATTAAGACCAACGGTTTTGGGCTTTAATGATTTCTGTGATGATGAGCGGGGCGAATTGGCTTTAGAGGCTGCCAAAGTAATAAAGGCTGATCATGATAAACCATATTTTATGATTGTCTCTCTGATTAACCCGCACGATATCTGTTACATGGCTATACGGGAGTTTGCGGTTACTGAAAGTGCGAAAGGCCTGGTTGAACGTGGTGTAAATGAAATAGCTCACTTAGATAGTGCTATGCAAATGCCTGAAGGAGTTTCCCTTGAACAGTTTTTTGAATCCTATTGTCCGCCAGTCCCAGAGAACTATGAACCGCAATTTGAAGAACCGGAAGCTATAAAGAGTTTGATTGAGAAAAGGCCATTTAGACAGAACGCCCGCGATAACTTTACTGATGAGCAATGGCGGCTTCACCGCTGGGCTTACCTCAGGTTGACCGAATTTGTTGATCATAAGGTTCAGGTGATTCTGGACGCAGTAAAAGAAAGTGATCAGGAGGAAAATACTCTTATTATTTTCTCAAGCGATCATGGGGATAATGATGCCAGTCATCGCATGGAGCACAAAACCACCCTTTATGAAGAGTCAGCGAATATTCCATTTATTGCTATGTGGAAAGGGCATATACCTGCTGGAGTTGTAGATAAGAAGCATCTGATATCCAATGGTCTGGATTTGCTTCCTACTATTTGTGATATTGCTGGAATTGAAGGACGGTCTGATCCGAGAGGAAGAAGTTTGACTCCGCTTTTTAAAGGCAAATCCGATAATATTGAATGGAGGTCCACTCTTGGAGTAGAAAGTGAGATTGGAAGAATGGTAGTAGATCAGGATGGATTCAAATACATTAGATACGATAGAGTTGGTATCGAAGAGCAGTTGCTTAATTTAAATGAAGATCCATATGAAACCACACATTTCACAAACGATCCAAATTATGCTGAGAAACTTAGAGCTTTGAGAGAAGCATACGATACGGAATGGTTTAAGTAATAATTGATGCAGATTTCTCAAAAATGGCATATTTCATGCTCATATCTTCGAAAGCATCCGGGTACAACCTTAAGGACTTTTTTATGCAGTGGGGATTCAAACTTCCACAAGAAGATTTCGATGCTCTGGATGATTTGAACCTGCAAGATCCTACAATTGATCTGCTAAAGTTACGGGAATAAGATATAAGTAATACAATTTCAAAAAAACAAAAATGTACAGAAAGCCCTACTTCATACTATTTTACACTCTATTGTTTATTAATTTTTTTAATGCCAATGCACAGGTTGATGAAAAAACTCCTTCTCTTTCTCAATATTTCTCATGGATTAATAACACCAACGAGGGAAGCACAGAGGCTCAGACATTAGCCAATCTTGATTTCTTTAAATGGCTACACGACGAATATGGTATGGTACTGGATATCTACGTGGTGAGTGCAGGTGCAATAGATAAAGCCAGGTGGTATGGAAGTATGGATTCTGAGGAATTTAAAGCACAGTTTCCAAATGGATTTGATCCTATCTATAAGAAAGCAAAGGAGATGGGGACACGATTAGGAACATGGGGAGGTCCTGATGGTTTTGGTGATACACCTGAAGAGGAGCAGGCCAGAATAGATATGATTGTTAGTTTATGTCGTGATTATGAGTTCAGGTTATTGAAGCTTGATGCTGTGGTTGGACAGTTAAGAGATGAGAAGCAGGATGCTTTCATCAGGATGATGAATGAATGCAGAAAATATAGTCCTGATCTGATTTTCCTTAATCACAGATTAAACCTAAGCGAGGAGGCTAAAAAGCATGCAACCACCTTCCTGTGGGGTGGAGCTGAGACCTACATTGATGTACATATGGGGAATTGGAAGATGAATGTACCGCATCATCGTGGGGGAGCCATTTCAAGGGATGTGGTGCCCGACTTGATGCGCCTTACAGAGGATCATGGAGTTTGTATCTCCTCTTGTTTGGATTACTGGGAAGATGATCTCATCCTCCAGGCTTTTAACAGGTCTCTGATATTATCTCCACAGATTTACGGTAATCCATGGTTCTTGAGAGATGATGAGTATCCAAAGCTGGCCAGGATATTCAATATCGCCCGCCAGTATGGTTCAATAATGGTCAATGGGAAGGTGTTGCCTGAAGATAAATATGGTGAGAAAGCGGTTTCCAGGGGTGATTCCCGAACGCGGCTTATCACCCTGAGAAATCTGAGCTGGGAACAATCAGAAATAGATATTACTATCGGGGAGGAGACCGGTTTAACTGAGGACATAAAATACGAAGTTAGATTATTGCATCCTGTCGAGAGAATTTTAGGAAGCTACAAGAAGGGTGAGAGCTTAAAAGTTAATGTTGATCCGTTTCGCTCAGCACTTGTTTTGATATGTCCAGAAGATGAAGGAGGAATTGGAATCAACGGCTGTGATTATGAGATTATTCAGGATGTACCCGGCAAGCCTGTAAGAATAATGCTTAATGGACTTCCAGGGACAAGACATTCTATAAAACTTGATAAAGGTGGAAGAGATTTTTCCGCTGTTGAACTGGAAGGTCAAAAGATCAAAAGCCTGACTCAAGGAAGATCTTTAAAAATTGAATTCCCTGGTGATCCTCTAAAGGATTTGTATCACAGAAAGATAGCTGATCTTGTTTCATGTGATATCCCTGAAGATGCTGAAGCTTTGTATGAGGCTACCATATTTTCAACCGACAATAATGCGCTTGAAGTAAGAGAACTGGATCGCTCAGGTGAAACTAAAATACCACAAGTAAAAGAGGCCAGAGATGAGTTTCTAAATCAAAAGCTTTTTGCCGATCGTGGTCTATGGGACTACTATATGTTCGACGGTGATCCTGAAACAGCCTTTTATGTGAGTCGCAGGAGGCATAAAGCCGATCTTCTGAATGGTGGATCCCTCAGGTTTGATTTTGGAAAGCCAGTTGCCATGGATGAGTTGATCATTGAAGTGGGAAGTGAGCATGCGCTGCAGCCCTGGAAAACTGAAGAGGCCGCATTTCTTGAGGTTTCGGCAGATCTTCATGAATGGAAAGAGATCAGGATTTTGGCAAAGGAAACAATGAAAATCAAACTTGATCCTGAAAAACCTGTACGATATGTTCGATTCAGAGGCACACCTGATAAGATTAATGAAGTAAAGGGCTTCTTAAACGGTAAGGCTCTTGATCGAAGTGAATGGCGCGGATCACAATTGTTTAGTCCTTACAGCAGGATCAAGGCAGAAGCAGCATGGTCAGCCTCTACTATAATAAATGAAATTCCAAATGGTGCATACCTTGCAGTATGTCTGGATGGAGAACATGGTCAAGAAGGGGCCTATGCAGCAATCCGTGTTGATGGCAAGCCTGTGGGAGCTTCAGACAGAAGTCATTCTTATCCGGTTAATCCATGGGAGTACCCGGCAATAAAAGCAAATTCACATTACACTTATTATGTCCCTCTGACTGAAGAGATGGAAGGGAAGGATATTGACATTGTTGTATTGGGAATGAGAGGTGGAGTAAAGGAATTTAAGCCATATGCTTATCTGACATGCTACCCAAAACCGTATAAAAAGATGGAGCTGGTTCTTCATAATGACTAATCAATTTAGAATTGATCTCAAAAATGTAAGATTATGAATATCCAAGGATGGTTCACCCTATGAATAAATAAATTAAGACGGATGAAATCTTACATTTTAATATTTCTGACAATTTTTATATTAACAAGTGCAGATAACACAAAACCCAAAGTATTAATCATTGGTGATTCTATTTCATTGGGATATACTCCTCATGTAAAAGAGTTGCTGAAGGATGAAGCGCTTGTAGTTCATCACGAAGGGAATGCACAATATACAGGGGTCGGATTAGTAAAAATTGATGAATGGCTTGGAGAAGAAGATTGGGATGTCATTCACTTTAACTGGGGTTTATGGGATATGTATGGATGGGCGTATGAAGATACCCTTCGAACGCCTGATGTTTATGCAAAAAATCTTGAAACATTGCTTACAAGACTTGAAGAGACAGGGGCAAAACTTATTTGGGCTACCACAACACCTGTTTGTCCCGAACCCGAAATACACAACCTTGCTTTAATTGATTCAAAAACTGAAAAAGCCTTTCGAAAAGCGGCATTGAAAGTGATGAAAAAGCATAAAATTCAGGTAAATGATCTATATAGGTCCATTAAACCAAAACAAAACGAGTATGCAATTGGAGGTAACGATGTTCATTTTACTTCTGAAGGCTATCAATATTTAGCAGAACAGGTTGCAGAAGAAATTAGAAAGAAATTGAAATAAAAAATATATCCATGCGTCAAGTAAAAATACTATTAACAGTATTGGTATCAGCATTTCTGCTAATTCAATGTACTGTACCGGAAAATGAAATGTCTCAAGACTTTAACAACCCATCTGGACAATACCGCGCTGGAGCTTTCTGGTGCTGGCTTAATGGAAATATGACCAGGGAAGGAATTTCGCGAGATCTCAGAGAGATGAGTGAAAAGGGAATGGGCAGAGCAGAGATTTGGGATGTTGCTGCTATAAACAATCCGGATAACTACATTCCTGCTGGTCCGTCATTTTTAAGTGATAGCTCCGTTGCAATGATCAAATATGCTTTTGATGAGGGAAGAAAATATGGGATAAAGCTTGGAATGGTTGGATCAAGTGGATGGAATGCAGGAGGAACCTGGGTTGAACCTGAATGGGCATCTAAGCAATTGTTTTATTCAGAACTGATTGTTAATGGACCAGTTAAAAAGATTGTTGAATTGCCATTCCCTGAGGTGCCTTCCCGATGCCCAAAAGATGACAATGGAATGCCATTGTATTATAAAGAGGTTGCCGTTCTGGCTTTACCATTTAGCGATGAGAAGAAACTTGATAACACTCAGAATATTGTTGATTTGACAGACAAGGTTTCTCAAGGAAAAATTGATATCGACTTGCCAGATGGACAATGGATCATAATGCGGTTCATTTGCTCCAATAACGGTCAGATGCTTATTGTCCCTTCTCCTAAATCAAATGGTCTTTTTATCGATTTTTTAGATCCGGAGTCAACAAAAAAACATCTGTCACAATTCATGAATCGACTGGGAATCAATCGTGGAGAAAAAAGAGACGGCGGTTTGACTTATCTTGAATTTGACAGCATGGAACTTGCCGAAGGAATCGCCTGGACTGATTCTATGCCCTCGATTTTTAAAACAATGAGAGGATATGATATTACTAATTATCTTCCAGTATTGGCAGGATGGACCATAAGTGATGAGACAGAGAGGTTTTTATATGATTGGAAAAAAACCGTAAGTGATCAGCTCATTTTCAGCCATTATACCACTGGAAGGAAATTTTTAGAAGAATATGGAATTGATCTTGTGGCAGAAGCCGGCGGACCAGGCCCACCAACCTGGAATACTTGTCCAGTTGATGCATTAAAGGCACTGGGTAATGTAAGTATCCCTCGCGGTGAATTCTGGGTGCGCCACAGAGACATTTTCCTTGTGAAAGAGGTTGCCAGTGCAGCTCATATTTACGGTAGAAATGTAATTGATGCCGAATCATTCACTACTTGGAGGAGGTGGAAGGACAGTCCAAATGATCTTAAAAAGATTGTCGACCGAGCATTCTGTGAAGGATTGAATTGTGTCACCTTCCATACTTTCGCAAGTACTGGCCCTGAAGATGGATTGCCGGGAAGAACTTATCATGCCGGTTCAGATATTAATCATGCAAATACCTGGTGGAATAAATCCGGGCCTTTCATGGATTATCTGGCCAGGTGCTCTTATATGCTTCAGCAAGGTTTGTTTGTTGCTGACGCAGCCTATTATTATGGAGATCAGGCTCCTAATTTCTGGCCTACATATCATGTTGTTCCGGAAAAAATAATACCTGAAGATCTAGGGGAAGGATACGATTATGATGTAGTTAACTCAGATGTGATATTGAATAGGATGTCGGTTAAGGATGGTAAGATAGTAATGCCTGATGGCTTGAGCTATGCTGTGTTAGTCTTACCAAATCAGGATCACATGCCCCTTGAAGTGCTTCTTAAATTAGAGGAAATGGTAAAAGAGGGTGCAACTATTATTGGTCAGAAGCCAACCGAAGTTCCATACCTTAATAATTATTCTGCCGATAATATTAAGCTCGCAGAATTGGCTAATAAGATGTGGGAAGGCAATGGAGATTCAGGCAAAATAATTTCTGAGCTTACCCCAAGAGAGGTATTATCCTCTAAAGGGATCCAAGCGGATTTCAGCCTTGAACAACCTTCTGTTCTGGATTACATCCACAGGAAAAATTCTGAATCTGATATTTACTTTGTCAGGAATAAATCTGACAAGGATTATTCTGGAGAATGTTCATTCAGGGTGAATGATATGTATCCTGAATTATGGGATCCATCAACAGGAAAACAGCTCAGAGTGGAGGGATTTATAAAGGAGGATGGTAGGATAAACCTGAATCTGGATCTTGAAGCCGGTGCCTCAATATTTGTTGTTTTCAACGAAAAGAGAAGTTCCAATCCAGTGAATTCAAAAAAATCATCAGGCGAAGGAAAAATATCGGCAATCGAAGGCAGCTGGAGGATTACTTTCCCTGATGGCTGGGGAGCTCCGGCAGAGGCAATCTTCGATAAACTTATTTCATGGACCGATTCTGATATTGATGGAATCAAATACTTCTCAGGAACAGCAAACTATCATAAAACAATCTCAATAGAAGAGGAGGATTTCAAAAACAATGCGAAGATTGAGTTAAGCCTGGGAGAAGTTGGTGATGTGGCTGAAGTATTCCTTAATGGTAAATCGGCGGGAATACTTTGGAAGGAACCCTTTAAAATTGACATAACTGAATTGGTGCAAACCGGTGAGAACGAGCTTACAATTGAGATTGTGAATCAATGGGTTAACAGACTCACCGGAGATATGCTTTTAGATCCCGAAGATCGATTTTGTCGTACCAATCAGCCATACATTACCAGTGATGATATGGGGAATGATAACTGGGTAGGAAACAGTGATGAGACATTTAGATTGAAAAGGTCTGGTTTACTGGGTCCTGTACAAATCTATACAAAGAATGAATAAATGCATCTGACATAGTAACATAGTATAGTAACATAATATAGTACCATGAAAAAGATAGTTCTGGTTTTGATATTGCTGGTTTCATTGCAAAACTTAATAATCAAGGCTCAAACCAATGATAAGGAGGATGCAGTACCTAAGCTGAGCAATCCAATATCGGAGTCCTGGCTAAAAGAAACTCTCTCTGGGTCCTTACCTCGAATGGTTTTTAATAAAGATATTGTTGAAGATCTCAAGATCAAATTAGAAACAGATCCAGTGATTAAAAATATGTATGAAGCGATAAAGCTGAATGCCTATCAAATATTGGATCAGCCCCTCCTGGAAAGAGTTCAAACTGGTAAAAGAATATTAGATGTATCCCGAACCATGCTTTTAAGGATTAATCTGCTTGGAGTCGTTTATTTGCTTGAGGAGGATCAAGTAATACTGGAAAGAATCGACCAGGAAGTACGAGCAGTATGCAGCTTCACTGACTGGAATCCTTCTCATTATCTGGATGTTGCGGAAATGTCTATGGCTGTGGCATTTGCGCTGGACTGGACCCTCGACCAACTCCCGAAAAAAACAATTAAACTTGCGAAAGAAACCTTAATCAACAAAGGGATATACCCTTCATGGCCTGAATATGGTGGCAAGAACCAATGGTGGGTTAAAGGCCATAACAATTGGAACCAGGTATGTCATGGCGGAATGATTGCCGCTTCTATTGCAATAGCAGACGAGGAACCTGGCCTGGCAGTACAAACTATAAATAGAGCCTTAGATGGCCTTCCTGTTGCCCTGTCGCAATACATGCCGGATGGGGTTTATCCTGAAGGACCCGGGTACTGGAATTATGGGACAAGTTTTTCGGTGGCCACAGCCGCCATGCTGGAGACTGCTTTTGGTTCTGATTTTGGCATCAAGACTTACCCTGGATTTACCAATAGTGCGATGTTTAAAGTTATGTGCACTTCACCCTCAGGATTATATTATAACTTTTCTGATTGTGGAGATAAAAGAGGTCGTAGTGGTGATAATATACTGGCTTGGTTCGCTGCTAAAACGGGAAATAGAATCTACTTTGAGAAAGAACGGTTCCTGATTCCTCCTGATAAGATTACCCTGGATAGATTCAGTGGTGCATCACTTGCCTGGATGTCACAATATGAGGAAAAATCCAACAAGAATTTACCCAATGTTTGGGTTGGGAATGGGACAAATCCTATCGCAGTTTTTAAGAATGATGAGGGTGACAGAGACTACTATTTTGCCGGAAAAGGGGGAGCTGGTTCTTTGAGTCATGGCAATATGGATGCCGGTTCTTTTGTTTTTGAACTTGATGGTGTTCGCTGGGTTATTGATCCCGGAGTACAGCCCTATCATGAATTAGAGAAAACAGGATTTGATCTTTGGGGACAATGCCAGGATTGTGAAAGATGGAAATTGTTAAGCAAAAATAATTTCGGCCACAGCACTATCACTGTGAATGAAAACTTACATAAAGTCGATGGCTTGGCCACTATTATCGATTCAAAGAAAGGTGATAAACCTGAAGTTACGTTTAATCTTACTCCCACTTTTAATGGACAAGTGAAAGACGCTACTCGGAAATTCATTAAGGATGGAGAAGGCTCTTTACGAATTGAGGATAATATCAAAATAAATGAGGAAACAGAAACAATTACATGGCAGCTAATTACAAGAGCCGATGTAGAAGTTAGAGGCTCAGGAGCCATATTAAAACAAAATGGGAAAGTGTTGCATTTGAATAATCTGTCACACCCCCAGAAAAAGCTGAATGTCGTATCCCTTGATCCCCCTCCATTCAAACTTGATAAACAGATTAAGAATTTAAAACGGATAGAGCTAAGAATTCCTGTTACTGCTAATAATGATGAAGGAGGAGATATTAAAATTATGTTCAGCTTAACAGGTGACTAGACAGATATTGCTCAAGTAAAAAAGAAGAGAAGTAGCTCCAGATGGGACAAGATCCTCGGTATGGAGAAATAATCAGGACTATAATAAGTCAATAAATTAGTAAATTGAGAGATTATGAAAAACCTTGTTCTTATCCTTCTAGCAATCCTTTTTTTTACACATTGCAATACACATGAGAAACCAAATGTGATCATTATTTATACAGATGATCAGGGCACACTGGATGCAAATTGTTATGGTTCAGAAGATCTATACACACCTAATCTTGATCAACTTGCCATAAGTGGAATTCTTTTCACTCAGGCATATGCTCAAACAGTTTGTTGCCCAAGTCGTGCAGCATTATTGACCGGGCGCCATCCACAAAGGGCTGGTATAAATGAATGGACTCAGAACGATGCTCATGCGGAAAAGAAAGGGGTGAACATGCCCCTAAGTGAGATCACTATCGCCGAGGTATTGAAAGAAAATGCTTATAAGACCGGACTATTTGGTAAGTGGCATCTGGGAGCCGCCATGGAAAACGGTCCGATTGAGCAAGGATTTGATGAGTTCTATGGTTTTAGGGGAGGCTTTATTGATAATTACACCCACTTTTTTCTTCACGGGATGGGATTTCATGATCTTTGGGAGAATAATGAAGAAATATTCGATCGTGGCTCCTACTTCCCAACTCTAATGACTGAAAAGACTATTCAATTCATTGAGGAAAATAAGGATGAACCATTCTTTGCCTATGTAGCATTTAATCTGCCCCATTATCCGGAGCAAGCTGAAGGCCCCTTTTTATCAATGTATGCTGATTTAGATGAGCCTCGAAAATCATATGCCAGAGTGGTCTCAGCGGTTGACGACAAGATCGGACAAATTATAAATAAGCTAAAAGAATTGGATATTTATGAAAATACTGCTGTGTTCTATATGAGTGACAACGGTCATTCCACAGAGGAAACTATGATCAGGTTCGACAATCATAATAGTGGCATTCCAAAGGGGACCAACTATTGCGCAAATGGAGGAGGTGGCTTTACCGGCAAATGGCGAGGAGCAAAAGGCGGTTTCCTGGAGGGAGGAATTCGAGTTCCTGTAATAATTACTTATCCAGATAAATTCAAAGGGAATCAAACCCGAGACCAGATAGTTTCGGGAATGGATATTTTCCCAACAATTTGTGAAATAACTGGTACGAAGCTTCCTGATTGCGTAATTGATGGGCATAGCCTATTGCCTATTATTGAGTCAGATGAAGCTGTTTCCAAGCATGAGATTCTATATTTCCAATGGAGGGATCAATGGTCGGTCAGAGAAGGAAGATGGAAATTGATTGTGAAGGGACGTGATACAAGCGGAAAATTCTCCAATCATCTTGAAAAGGATGAAAAGATGGAAACTCCCTACCTGGCTGATTTAGAGACAGCAAATCCGGAGGAAGAAAATTTTGCTGATGACTATCCTGAAATAGTTGAAAGGCTATCAAAACTATACGAAAAGTGGAAGACCGAAGTATTCAATGAACATTAAAGACAAATTGCATTCCAAAAACTAATCCAATGGAAAGAAGAAAATTTATAAGAAGCTCAACAATTCTAACAAGCGCAAGCCTGGCGGGATTAACACTCTATTCATGCAATCAAAACGATAAGTCGATAAAGTCAATGAGAGTGCCTGGTCCAAATGATACGATAAATTTGGGTATTATAGGTTTAGGCATGCGAGCCCGACAACTTATTGCTGAGTTTAACAGAATACAGGGAGTTAAAATACTGGCTGTTTGCGATATTGATGATCAAAGAATTGAGAGAGCAGCTTTAATGATTAATGATCATTATGGCCCCAAGGAAAAACCGGTTGAAACCTATAAGGATTTCAGAGAATTGATAGAGCGCGATGACATCGATGGTATTATTGTGGCAACTCCTGACCATTGGCATGCTATCATGACCGTTATGGCTATTAAAAGTGGAAAAGATGTGTATTGTGAGAAACCCATCACCCATACCATAGATGAAGGTCGAGCAATAATTGATGCAGCCACAAAATATGGACGTATAGTGCAGGTGGGAAGCCAACAGCGTTCTCATAATGCATTCAGAGATGCCGTAAACTACGTCCGTAACGGATATATTGGTGAGCTTAAGGTGATTAAGGAGCAAAGTAGCCCAAATTATCCGATCCACTTCGACAAGAAAACGGTACAGCCTCCCAAATATATGGATTGGGATATGTGGATGGGGCCGTCGGAATATTTTGATTATAACGAAATACTGTGCCCCGATGTCTCGGTGCATGCTTTTCCGGCATGGAGGGCATATAAAGAGTGGGGTGGTGGTGGAATTGCTGACCTTGGAGCACATATGTTCGATATTGCCCAATGGGGTTTAGATATGGATGGTTCTGGTCCGGTTGAGGTTATGCCGACCGGAATTGATGGAAATGAATCGCTCACATTTTCTTATGCAAATGGTGTGCTTATGAAGAAGGAAAATTTTAGCATGGGGGGCATGTCCATTATGTTTGAAGGAACAGAAGGGTGGGTTGCTGCCGGAAGATGGTGGATGAAAACATGTGATGAGCTAATAGATGTGAAGCTGGAAGAGAAGAATGGTTTTGTTTACAATTCAACGAACCATTATAAAGATTGGATAGATTGTATGAGGACCAGAAAACAACCGATTTGCAACCCTGAAGTAGGGCATCGTTCGGCTACCCTGTGTAATATGGCAATTATAGCAGAGAAACTGGGTAAACCGCTCAAGTGGGATCCTGTAAAAGAGAAGTTCAATAATCGTGATGCAAATAAGCTAAAGAGTTATCGATATCGAGGAGATTGGTCAGTTTAAATAATTAATAAGATGAACCGAGCATGACAAAAGGAATTTTTTTTCAACACACACGCGGATGATTGTTTTTGTTATGCGAGCTCCATCCGACAAATAAGAATAAATATAAGCGGATGAAACACTTATTGATATTATTTACTATTCTTTTTAGCTATCAGTCATATAGCCAGACAAATGATTCGCAAATTGCTGATCCGGCAAGCTATTTGAACGAACTAAAATCAGAGTTGCAAGTACAGTGGCCAAAGAACAGAACCATCAATATTGTCTTCCATGGGCATAGTGTACCTGCCGGATTCTTTAAGACTCCTATTGTTAACAGCCTGTCAGCCTATCCCTATTTGTTTTTGAAAGAATTGAAATCGATATATCCTTATGCCGTTGTAAATACTATTGTTACTGCTATTGGAGGAGAGAACTCAATAAGTGGGGCAAAAAGATTTGAGAACGATGTTTTAGTTCATAAACCAGATGTGCTGTTTATTGATTACGGATTAAACGACAGAGGTGCCGGATTGGAAAAGGCCTATGCTGCCTGGGACGAGATGATTAAAAAGGCAAAGGATCAAAATATTAAAGTAATTCTCCTTACTCCATCGCCTGATCAAAGAGTTGATTACATGGATCCTGATAATGAATTGAAAAGGCATAGCGATCAGATAATCAGACTGGCTGAGGAGAATCAAACTGGACTTGTTGACAGTTACAAAGCTTTTGAATTTTCCTATTCAGATAGAGAAGTACTTGTCAAGTATATGTCGCAGGTTAATCATCCCAATGAAAAGGGACATGAAATGATTACTAATGAAATAATAAAGTGGTTCAGATGAAATATTTGTATTTTTTATTAGCGTTTCTCCTTGTTCAATGTAGTTCTAACAATTCATTCAAAGAGGCTTTTATAAACCCTCCTGAAACTTCACACCCTGGGGTCTACTGGTACTTCATGGACGGCAATTTGTCGCGTGAGGAGATGACCAATGACCTGGAATCGATGAAGGAGGTGGGCATTAGTAACCTGATATTTCTGGAGGTGGGAATTGGAGTTCCTCGAGGACCGATTGATTTTATGAGCGAAGAGTGGCAGGATTTATTTGTTCATGCGGTCAGGGAAGCTGAAAGACTGGGTATTAAAATTCTTATGGGTGCCGGTCCGGGATGGTGTGGTAGTGGAGGTCCCTGGGTAAAACCTGAAGAGTCGATGAAGCATTTGGTTTTCAGTGAAACTGAAATCTCTGGCAATACAAAAGTTGATATTGCGCTTCCGCTTCCTGAGCAGCGAAGTACACCCTGGCATACAACAAAGGACCCTTACTATGAAGATGTGGCAGTTTATGCCATTCCAAATTCAGCTAAACCTACTATTGAAGATGTCAATGAAAAGGCACTCTATGAAAGATATCCTTATTCTTCATATCCAAATGTTAAAACTCACTTACCTGCACCGTTTGAATTTGACAATATTGAGGAAGGGAATATCCTTAATCAGAAGGATATTCTGGATATTTCTCAGTACCTGCATGATGACGGACAATTACTTTGGGATGCTCCTGAAGGCGATTGGACAATAGTGAGAATGGGTATCCGGGTAACAGGTGCAGGTACGCGTCCTGCTCCGGAACCTGCCTTGGGCCTTGAAAGCAATAAGCTTGATACGACTGCTTTTGCAAATCATCTTAAAAATTTCACTGATATTCTGTTGGAGAAGACTTCACCTCGCAAAGAGGGTGTTGGATGGACAGGTTTTCACATGGATAGTTGGGAGAGTGGTTCACAGAACTGGACAGATGGCATTGTTGAAGAGTTCAAGCAAATAAGAGGATATGATCCTGAGCCTTATTTCCTTGCTTATACTGGTCGCGCTATCGAAAGTGTTGAAATCACAGAAAGATTCTTGTGGGATCTGCGCAAAACCTGCCAGGAGTTACTTTTGGAAAATCATGCTGAGTTTGCGAAAGCTTATGCACATAAAAACGGATTGGAGCTAACTATTGAGCCTTATGATATGAATCCGGCAGGAGACCTGGATTTGGGCTCAGTGGCAGATGTTATAATGGCTGAGTTCTGGAGTAAAAGATTCGGGTATCATACCTCTTATGCGGTTATTGAGGCCACCTCGATTTCTCATATCACAGGACAGCCAATCGTGGGTGCCGAGGTTTTTACTTCTGATAACAGAGAGGCCTGGCAAGAATACCCCTGGTCAATGAAAGATCAAAGTGACTGGGCACTTGCCCTTGGAGTGAATCGATTTGTATATCACACTTTTGCGCACAAACCATTGGGAGATGAACACCGACCCGGAATGACTATGGGGCCCTATGGAGTTCATTGGGACAGGGGGCAAACATGGTGGCCTATGGTGGATGCCTACCATAAATACATTAGTCGCTACTCGCATATGATGCAACAGGGGCAAGCCGTTTCTGATATTCTTTACCTTACTCCTGAAGGTGCACCAATAGTTTTTGCACCACCTGAGGATGCATTATATGAGAACGATGCCATTCCGGATAAAAAGGGATACGGATTTGATGGTTGCTCACCTAAAATGCTTATCGAAAGAGCAGATGTGAAAAATGGGAAAATCTATTTCCCGGGAGCATCATCATATGAAGTAATGGTCTTACCCAACCTTAAGACTATGACACCAGAGCTTCTAGAGAAGATTATTTCACTCTCAGAAAAGGGAGCAAGAATTATTGGCGCACTTCCTGAGAAATCACCCAGTTTAACAGACTATCCAAATTGCGATAAGTTGGTGAAAAATTTAGCTAAAGAACTCAGGGGTAAGCTTCTTAGCAATAATGGCGCAGTATCCCTTTATCCTAGTTATAAATACACTAGCGAAATTCTGGCAGAACTTGGTATTAGTGAAGACTTTAGATCAATGACTAACACGATCAGATATGGTCATCGTAAAACTGAGGATAAGGATATTTACTTCATTGCAAATAGAACAGATTCTTATCAAAACACGAAATGTGAGTTTCGTGCTGAGGGCAAGCCTGAACTTTGGGTAGGTGTTAACGGAGAGTCAAGAAAAATAACAGATTATAAATTCGAGAACGGGATTACTACTATTCCCTTAGAGTTTTATCCATATGAAAGTTTCATGGTTATCTTCTCAGGTAAATCGGACAGCAAATTATCTTCAAAGGAGGGAGAGAAGAACTTTCCTGACTTAAAAAACCTAAAAACGATCGAAGGTTCCTGGGATGTGTCTTTTGATCCTCAATGGGGTGGTCCCAAAGAAATTCAGTTTGAAAAATTGCAGGATTGGACAGATCATGAGATGCGAGGAATAAAGTATTATTCCGGAATTGCCACCTACAAAAAGACTTTCTCTATTGATGATCTTGATGATACAAAATATTTCATCGACCTTGGAGTAGTAAATGATATGGCAGGAGTGAAGCTTAATGGAAGAGATATAGGTGTAATCTGGTGTGCACCTTGGCGAATTGATATTTCAGATGCCCTGAAAGAGGGAGAAAACAAACTTGAAATTGAGGTGGCTAATCGTTGGATAAATCGATTGCTGGGTGATCGCCAGGATGCTGATGCGAATGTCAGGAAGGTGAAGTTTGACAATGGTTTGCTCGGAGGGCAAGAGTTTTCCACAGGCAGGTATACTTTTACAACCCAAGCTGCAATGGCATCATTCCGATTTACAGAGCCATTACCTTCGGGTCTGCTGGGTCCGGTAAAAATAAAACAGCAGAAATGAAAAAGATAACAGTTTTCTTGTTGGTAGTAGTATTTGTCGCTTGCAGCTCTCCTGAAACAAAGGTTTCTGAGCTTGCTGCTGGATTTGAAAACCCTGGCAAGGATGAGCGGCCACATGCCTATTGGAATTGGTTAAATGGGGATGTTTCCTTTGAGGGTTTAACTTATGATCTGGAAGAAGCTAAAGACAAAGGACTTGGTGGGCTACAAATGTGGGATACTGAGGCTATGAGAAATTCCAACGGTTTTGTTCCGTCTGGCCCACCGTTTATGGGTACTGAATCAGTGGCAGCCATGCAACATGCAATTAAGGAAGCCAAGCGTCTTGACCTGAATTTGGGATTAATCACTTCCAGCGGATGGAATGCTGGTGGTCCATGGGTGAAACCCGAAATGGCTAGCAAAAACTTATACTATTCTAGCATTGTTGTTAATGGCCCGGGCCAAATCAAAAAGAAACTTCCTTTTCCTGAAGTCGCAAGAAGATGTCCAAAAGGAGAAGATGGACTTCCTCTATGGTATCTTGATGTAGCCGTCCTGGCCTGGCCTAATTCTGAGGATAAAGTGATTCCAGATATTTCAGAAGTGATCAATATTTCTGACAAGTTTAAGGATGGAGAGTTAAACTGGACTCCACCTGAAGGACAATGGCAGGTAATAAGGTATGTGTGTAGCAATAGTGGCCAGATGTTGATTGCTGCCAGTCCGAATTCAAAAGGTCCATTTATCGATTTTCTCGATCCTGAAGCTACCCGTTTTCACTTTATGTATATCATAGAGAAGCTCGGACTAAAAAAAGGTGGTGATCCTAACCATCCTTTGAAAACTTTGGATGTTGATAGCATGGAATTACCTGATGGTATCCAATGGACTACCAAGTTTAGAGAGTGGTTTATGAAGTATCACTCTTATGATCCTATTGCCTGGCTTCCAACCCTGTCTGGATGGACAATAAATAGTAAGGACGAGAGTGCCAGGTTTATTTATGACTACCAAAACACGGTTAGTGATCTTCTGATATTCAGTCATTATACAACAGGAAGTGAAATATGTGCTGAATACGGGCTTCAACTGGCCGGAGAAGCAGGAGGCCCAGGCCCTCCCATATGGTACAGTTGTCCTGTAGATGCTCTGAAAGCTCTTGGTAATGTTGATATACCCCGCGGTGAATTTTGGATAAGAAATCGCAATAATATCTTTTTGATCAAGGAGATTGCCAGCGCTTCACACATCTATGGCAAAAAGTATGTTGATGCAGAATCATGGACAACCTGGTGGCGTTGGAAAGACAGTCCTTTCGTTCGTAAACAGTGGGTAGACAGAGCATTTTGCGAAGGACTAAACCGGGTTACTTATCACGGCTATTCCAATTCTCCTGAGGAGTTTGGGTACCCTGGCCGTAGCTATCATGCTGGTGTGGATATGAATACCCGGGTTGTGTGGTGGTCAAAAGCACGACCTTTCATGGACTATTTGGCACGATGTTGCCAGATGCTACAGCAAGGAAAATTCGTGGCCGATGTTGCCTATTTCTATGGAGATCAGGCCCCTAATTTCTGGCCCTTATTTGCTAATGTACCTGAAAAACCTCTGCTTGACGGTTTGGGTGCAGGTTACGATTACGATGTTGTAAACAGCGATGTTATTCTCAATCGTATGTCTGTTGAAGATGGCCGGATAGTTTTACCAGACGGTATGTCATATCTGGTTCTTGTTCTTCCTGATCAGCCATATATGCCACTTGAAGTGCTAGTTAAGTTAGAGGATATGGTAGCTAACGGAGCTACTATAATTGGCTCTAAACCTCTTGATGTGCCAGGTTTACAAGACTATGAAGCACGGAGTTTGGAACTGAAAACCCTGGCTAGCAAAATGTGGGAATCATGTGACGGAACAACAGTGACTCAGAATAATTATGGCAAAGGTAAAGTTGTCTGTGGTATGAGTTCAAGGGAATGGCTGATGGAAGAGTCTGTGAAACCTGACTTCTTCTGCCAGGTTGAGGAACATAAGTCTGATCTCGATTATATACATAGGAAGACAGAAGATACAGACATCTACTTCGTGAGAAATAAATCTTTAAAACCTCTGACAGTCGATTGTTTTTTCCGTGTTGAAGATTCAAGGCCCCAGCTTTGGGATCCGACTGACGGAAATATGAAAACTGTATTTGTTTACGATGAGGTAGATGGCGGAACCAATGTTGAGCTTGAACTTCCGGCAGGCGGATCAATATTTGTGGTTTTTGGTAATGTAGCAGAAATTGAGAATGATGCCTTCCAATGCTGGGAAAATGGAACATATACGGTGGTCAATAACAAGGGTAGAGAGAAGGAGCTAATAGTTGATGATCTTCCTTCACCTATCGAAATAGAGGGAGAATGGACTGTGAATTTTGATCAGGAATGGGGAGCTCCTGCAGAGGTGAAGTTTCCCGAGTTGATTTCTTGGCCAGACCATGATAATGAAGGTATTAAATACTATTCTGGAGCCGGATTCTACACCAAATCGATGGATGTACCCGCTGATTGGCTAGCTTCAGGACGAAAAGTATATCTTGACCTTGGAGAGGTTCGTGAATTGGCTGAGGTTTTCGTTAATGGTAAATCAGCCGGAGTTCTTTGGAATCCACCCTACAAAGCTGATATTACTGAGCTTGTCAAAGCTGGTTCCAACGATATAAAGATTGAGGTAATGAACCTATGGTGCAATCGCCTTGCCGGTGATAATGAACTGCCGGAAGATGAAAGATTTACGAGTACCAATATTACAACACATGGATATAGAACAGATCCTAATTACTGGCTGCTCCAGCCTGCAGGACTCCTGGGTCCGGTTCGATTGGTACCATCAGTATTAATAAATCCCTGAGAAGAAATGAAAAGTATTGCTTTTAAAATGAAGTTAAAGCCTGGTTACGAAAAAGAGTATCAGAAACGTCATGATGAAATCTGGCCCGAACTGGCAAAGGAACTTACCAAAGCCGGGGTGTCAGATTATTCAATCTTTCTCGATAAAGAAACCAATATCCTTTTTGCTGTTCAGAAATTATCAGAAAGTAACAGCGCTGATAATCTCCCTAACACTGAGATTGTAAAGAAGTGGTGGGCTTATATGTCAGATATAATGGAAGTAAATCCTGATAATTCACCTCTTGTAACTGAATTAAAAGAAGTCTTTCATCAGGATTAAAATAAATAATGGATAAGAAGATGAATTCAAGAGAACGTGTTCTAAAAGCTTTTAAAATTCTTCCCGGCAAACCTGATCGTGTGCCAGTTCAGTTTGAACTCTGCAGACAATTATATGATCACTTTGGAAAAGAGTTGGGGATTCCGGTAGACTATACAGAGAATCTATACGAAGATGTCACATATCGAATCAGTGCCAACGAATTACGTTTGGCTATGGGAAGTGATGTAGTGGTGAGCGGGGCTTCAGTTTCAGACGACTTCAAAATAGAAGTTGACGAAAACGGTCATTGGAACAATGAGTATAAAATGAAAATGCGTCAGGGCGATATTTATGTTGAAGTAGTGGATTATCCCCTGGCTTATGTCCAGACAAAATCGGATATTGAAAATTATGTTTTTCCTGATGTCGATGCTCCGGGACGTTATAGGGATGCAGAAGCCCTGGTGAAAAAATATCACGATGAATATCTGGTGTTTGGTGACATTGAGGTCACAGTTTTTTCATTGGCTCACCAGTTGGTGGGAATGGAGAAATTGTTGATTGATATGATGATGGAAGCGGAGTATGTTGTTCCCTTGTTTGAAGCCTGTGCAGAATTCCAAACCCAAATAGGCTTGCGCCTTATTGATAAAGGGGTAGATGCCATCTGGTTTGGCGATGACTTTGGTACACAGCAAAGTTTGATCATGGCTCCTGAGACTTTTCGAAGTCAGCTAAAACCCATATACACTAACATGATTCAGACTTTTAAGGAAGCCAAGCCTGATATTATTCCGATTCTCCATTGCGATGGAGCGGTGTCTTTGCTTCTGGATGATATTCATGATATTGGCTTCGAGGTATTCAATCCTGTGCAACCCGGAGTTCCAGGCCACCTTCCCGAAGACATGAAAAGTGGTTTTGGCGATAGGTTTGCCTTCTGGGGTGCCATCGACCAGCAGGATTTACTACCAAATGGAACTGATGAAGAGCTGGAAAAGGACATTATAGAGAAAATCTCCATTTTAGGAAAAGGAGGGGGGTACATGATTTCTCCGGCACACATTATTCAAAATGATGTTTCACCTGAAAGGGTACTAAAGTTCATAGAGCTGTGTAAAATGCATGGTAAATACTGACCTTGGAATTTCAAAGAATATAGACGGATGAAAAGATCACAAAGTTGCATAGCCAAGTTAGAAAGAATGGGGAAAGCCCTGAGGCATGAAGAACCCGACCGTGTCCCTATAAGTGATTTTTTCTGGGGGAGTTTTATTAATCGCTGGAGAAAGGAAATGAACCTGCCGGATGATGCAAGCCCATATCATTATTATGACCTGGATTGGATTGTAACTATTCCTAATATGGATCCCAGAATCCAATCTTTTGAAATTATTAAAGAGGATGAGTCTGAGGTGATTGTAAAGACAGGTTTCAGGACAATAATGCGTAAAAAGTTCGATTTCCCCATGCCTGAATTTATTTCCTGGGATACTG
>Ga0209249_1000187_pt1 | contig 83015 bp, 47 predicted proteins | sample SaaInlV_200m_DNA_4_FD_184653 | JGI IMG/M metagenome (GOLD analysis project Ga0209249, IMG submission 184653) | Marine microbial communities from expanding oxygen minimum zones in the Saanich Inlet - SI037_S3LV_200m_DNA (SPAdes) (version 2) | ecosystem: Environmental > Aquatic > Marine >... | reverse complement strand
TTTTGTCGGTAGAGTTCATGTTTTTATTTTTTGTTTACGCCTCTAAGATAGTAACTTATTGGAAAAAAATATACATGAACTCCATTTTTATTTAAAAAATTAATGTTTTTTATCAAAGCTTGCATTTGTCTGTATTACAGAATATTAACATCATTTTGCTTGTTTTTGTGAATTATGCAGGCTAAAGTAACATCATGAGCCATTTGTTGTAAAAACAATGCAACATCGGCAGAAAGCGAGCTATGGAAAGTGGCTCCTACTGGAGATTTTTGGAACAGTGTAGCATACATTACACAAGTAGTTAAATATGAACCTGGAAGCGCAGGATGACTAAAGTCTGCTGAATAAAGATTAATTAAGCTATCAGGATCATTATCCATAGCATGTTTCCACGCTAAACCAACTGGCGAAACAGTTGAACTATTTTGCTCACCCATTGTCATATATCCAGCCATTAACCTTTCTTGCATTCCCAAAAATGTACATACAGGAGTCCATCCATAATCAATACAATTTACTTGATCTCCATATTTTCGACCCCAAGTCATGAAAAATACCGGCTCAGTACAAGAATTGTTTGATTTAATAGAATCGACTAATATTTGAGCATAGGGGAAAACTTCTGTAGTCATTTGATCGGGATGCCATGATGGTTCTTGACTTTGTGCCTGTAAAATAACAAAATCCCAATTGTCTTGACTAATTTTTGATAATGTTGTTGTATTTGCTGCATGATTTAAAAACCTTGATCCTCCTGGCGTACTTTGATCGTGCACTATTGTGTCCCCAAGCGATAGTGATAAATCACTTAGTAAATTAGGCAAATCGTTTACATATGTATAACTATTTCCAATAAAAAGAACTTTTGTTTGTTGTCCGTAAGATAAGGTTGTAATTGCAATGATTAATAATAGCAATAGAGTGTTTCTCATTATAAAAGTATTGGTTGTTTAATTAAAAAATTATGACGAGAATCCTTTTGTATGGTTGCCGAAAAAACTTTGGTGTAATCTAAAAAAGGCTATTTTTTTGGTAGTTTCCTCTTGTGGAAATCATTAAAACTAAACACTATTTTGAGATGCATCCTCTTGTAGGTCATCTAATTTCTCTTGCAAACTGTCTGCTCAAGTTTTATGATTATTTTCTAATATGTTAATTTGCAATTCTTTTTCTTCTTCATCATCTCAAATAACTTCACCTGAAATAAGCATTATTAAACCTTTTGATGATAAGAATGTGTTAACACCCAGAATAGATAGTTTAGCTGAAAGTTTAAGAGTTTTGCGCTTAGTTTTATTTGCAAATGACTTAAGTCAAATCAAAAAACAATAAGTTTTTGAGCATGTGTGGACTGCTCTGAATCGTATCTTACAAAATACAAACCTGATTTCAGATTTGATAGATCTATCTGAAATTTTTTGGAAGGCAGAATAATCTCATTTCTGGAAATTATTAATTCTCCCTTCAAATCAAATATTTTTATACCGTAAATATTTTTGTTAGTAACATTTTTTAGATAAAACAGAGTTTTTGCAGGATTCGGAAATAGCAATAATTTTTCAGGTTTATTTGACAACTCAATTGCATTTACCTCAAAATTAATTGTGTCAGTAAAATCTGCTCCACCATATTGATTCCAGGCTGTCAGAATTATCGAATACTGTCCTAATCCCGAGAATTCGTGTATGGGATTCTCTTCTGTGGAAGTTTGTCCATCGCCAAAATTCCAAACATAAACATCTGCATTAGTGCTTTCATTAATAAATTCTACAATGGTATCGTTTACGGTATAAGAAAATTTAGCAGTAGGTCCTTCTTCGAGATATGTTTCAAAGGATTTCTGCTGACAGCCATTCTGATCAGTAACAATTACTGAATAATTTCCCGAACCTTGAAACTCAAGACCTGGAATACTTGCTGATGAAATTGGGGCATTATCTTTCAACCATAGATAAAAAGTATAAATGTCAGGCACTTGAACAATATTATTAAAAAAGCTTATTTGTGGCGAATACATTTCAATATTGTATTCAGCAAAATTATTAGTATCAATTACAACATCGTATCCACACTGCAAAAGATACTCTGCATCAGCAGCGGGTAAACCTCCGGTGAAACTCAAATTGCCGGGATTTGATTTGAAAATGATTGAATATAATACCGATGCTGAAACTACACTGCCGGCTTGGGAGGGATGTACTGCATCTGCTGAATACAAATCGATGCCGGCTTGTTCAGTTAGAGATTTAATCCAGGCTTCTCCAACCGGAGCTACAATTTCATTTACAAATGTGTTTTGATAAATCATGTTGTCAAGAATCCGACCAATGCATGAAATAGTATTATCTCCAGGGAAGTAAGTTGGATAACCGCCTTCTCCACCCCATCCAGCAAACCATAATACCCGAGTGCAAGAATTGTATTCTTTTATAGAATCGTATAATTGTAAATTGGCATTTAAATATTCGCTGCTAATATATGGTGGCATATTTACATAAGCACCTTGGTTATCCTGAATCACAATATAATCCCAGGCTTGTTCCTGAAATTTTTCAAAGACAAAAGGATTTTGAATATGATGAGTAGAATATTGTCCACCTGGTGTATGTGAATCAATAATGTATGGAAAACCACCTAAATTTGCAAGGTCTTCAACAATTCCGGGCAAATTATTCGTCCCTAAAAAACTATTTCCAAGGAAAAATATTTTGACAGTGTCATTACTTATAGATTTAGTTTTTTTATAAGGATTGTTTTCCGTTTGTTTGTTTCCAAAGTTTTGTGCACAAAAACTGCCATTGTAAAGTAAAAGAGCGAGGATTAAAATTTTAATTAATTTCATGGGTTTTGGATTTTATTTAAGGTTAATTTTTATTATAATCTGATATTTATTAGAAAATTGAGCTTGAAAATGAATAACTGAACTAGTTTTATGTTTGGCATAATAAATTATTTAGAAAAACTAAATTTCAAAGGTACAAAAAACAATCTGAAGCATTAAGTAATTCTATTTGAAATATCCGGAGGCATCAAAAGTCATTTTTTGTGTCGTCTGATTGTGTTTTTTCCATGCTTTTGCAAGTTCCGATAAACGATGATTGCTATAACTGAAAAATTGTTTATAAGCACTACAAAAATACTGTAGATTTTTGGCATTTCGATATTTTGGACATCCTCCATAACACATTTCTAACCATGGACATTTTTTGCAATCATTATCTATTTCAGCTTTTAGTTCACCGAAAGTGTGCTGCTTTTTGCTATTCAGCATATCAATCAATCGATTTTGATGAATATTGCCTAATTTGTTTTTCTTGTTCACAAAAAAATCACAGCTATAAACATCGCCATTGTGCTCTACCACAAGGTATCCACCACAAGTTTTCTGAAAACTACATTCGGGAACCTGATGCCCTATATGCGCATGAAATGTATTTTCTATAAATCGCACTATTGGAGCAGAACCGCCATCACGAATGAAATCGGCATACCACAAATCGAAAATTTTGCACATAAATCCACCCAATTCTTTGGCAGAAACAGAAAAGTCAAGTATCTGGTTATTTCTATCTTTCTCAAAAACAGGATTAAACTGCAGCCATTGAAATCCTCTTGATTTGTAAAACTGATATATTTTTTCGGCAGAATTAACATTCGATTTTGTAATGCAACTTAAAATATTCACAGCTACGCCAGCATTCATTAGCTTCTGAGCATTTTCATTAACTTTTTTCCAACTGGTTTTTCCATTTTTGTTCAATCTGTATTTGTCATGGATTTCTTCAGTTCCGTCAATCGACAAACCAATCAGAAAATTGTATTTTTTCAGAAAACTAATCCATTCATCGTTCAATAAAGTACCGTTTGTTTGCAGGCTATTACCTATTATTTTTCTTTCAGTCTTCCCGAAATGAAGCTGTAAATCTATCAACTTTCTGAAAAATTGGATTCCTGCCAAACTAGGCTCTCCACCTTGCCAGGTAATATTATATTGATTTCCGGTCTGGTTACTCATTTGACGAATCAACTCTTCGAGCGTGTCGTGGCTCATTACCGACAAAGACGGGTATAGATTTTCTTTTTCGAGATAGAAACAATAATCGCAATTTAAATTACATTTTGCTCCAACAGGCTTTACAATTATCGATTCAAGCGGCTTTTTCATTGATGGTTGAATTATTTCACTATTATTTCGTCGAAAAACATCCAGGCCGGCTTTCCTTCTGCAATATGGCCTTTTGGGCATTTGCCAATATTTATAGCTTCTACCTTTATTGACTTTGCCCGGGCAGGTTTAGAAATTTTAGCATGGTATTTCACATTTCCATTTACAGATTGGAATTTGTCTGATGTGATTTTTTCTAAAACCTCAAAATTTTCACCATCAGTGCTAAACGAAACCACTATTTCTTTTGGTAAAAATATCCATGAACCTTCGTTTTTCAAAGTGCTAACTATTACAGTGTCAAAACTTTGTTCTTTGTCGAAATGAATTATAGCCTCAAGATTATTTCCATAATACGCCTGCCACGAGCGGTCTTTAAATGCAGGCCTGCCAATTTTTCCATCAGTCAATCCTTGAGCTCCTCGTCCGGAATATTTCTTGTTATATTGAGTAAACAACTGAACTTTTGCTCCTACTGCCAAATGAGAAATATTTGTTTCCATCTCGTAGTTATAATCTGGCTCTCGTAGCCCTTTTCCTTCTATTCCTGTTAAAAAATCTCCAAGTTCTTGCCTGTACTTTTCGGCTAATATTTGCAATTGTTTCCTTTCTTTAGGAAATTCGTCAATCACATTATTCAACTCGAAAGGATCGCTTTTTAAATTATAAAGTTCCAAACCTGATTCCAGGAAATTATATTTTCCGGGCAAACCGTTTTTCCCGGGCTCAACATTTGTGTATGACCTGTAAACATGCGGAAAACCCAATTTCCAATCTCCTTTTCGAACAGCTTGAAGCTCGTTTTCGTTGTAGTAATAACAAAATTCGTCTCGGATGTTTTTACTCGTATCGCCAAACAAGTATGGCAGTATGCTTTGGCCATCAATAGTATGATTTGGCAATTTCCCATCGCTTATTTCTGCCAAAGTGGGTAAAATATCCAGCGTAGAAGCGAGATTATTAATTACTAAACCTTTTGGAATTTTTCCATGCCAATTCATCACACAAGGAACTTTGTGCCCACCTTCCCAGCTTGTACCTTTGCCTTCGCGCAAACCGGCAGTGGTTCCACCATGATCTCCAAAATTTTTCCATGGGCCATTGTCGCTCGTAAATATTATCAGCGTATTATCAGCAATTCCGTTTTTTTTCAATGCTTCCACAAGTTGTTTCACCGACCAGTCGATTTCCATAATTACATCGCCATATTTGCCATATTTGCTTTTGTCGGCAAACTTTTCGGAAACTCCAAGCGGCACATGAGGCATTGGGTGCGGAAAATACAAGAAAAAAGGTTCGGAGGCTTTTCTGTTTATAAAATCGACAGCTTTCCTTGTCAGAATTGTAGTGATACTATCTTGATCTTCAATCCTCTCAAAAACTTTGGTTTTTTTGTTTCCTTCAATTAATCGAAGTTTTGGATATTTGCTATTAATTTTTGGTTTGTTGCCATAAGTTACAGGCCACATATCGTTAGAGTACGGCCAACCCACATACTCGTCGAAGCCATGCTGAAGAGGCAGAAATTTTTCTTGATCGCCCAAATGCCATTTTCCGAAAATTCCGGTTGCGTAGCCTTGCTCTTTCAACATTTCTGCTAAAGTTAGTTCAGATGCCGCAATTCCTTTCTCGGAATTTGGGGTCAATGCTCCGGTTATGCCAATTCTGTTTGGATAACAGCCGGTTAGCAATGATGCTCTTGAAGCAGAACTTACAGCTTGAGAAACGTAAAAATTTGTAAATTTTACACCATTTTCGGCCAAGCTATCAATTGTTGGTGTCAGAATATTTTCTGAACCAAAACAGCCCAAATCGCCATAGCCCTGGTCGTCGGTAAAAACAAGTACAATGTTTGGTAATTCATTGGTTTGCCCAAAAGATGTTCCGGCAATGCCTGCCGACAACAAGCCTGCTGCAATTTTTTTCGAGTTTGAAAATTTTAAATAGTTTTTCATCCTTAAATAATTAATTCCAAAATCCGGTTTCAAAATTAGTTTTTTAAATTGATAAAAAAATGACAAGTTTCTATCGGTAGTTATTTAGATTGTCTGAATTGCCAAATCAAAACTCATTCTTGCACAAAGATTCCATCATTCCTGCACAAAGATTCCATCATTCCTGCACAAAGGTTCCATCATTCAGGCTCAACGGTTTCATCATTCCTACGAAAGCAGGAATCTCCTGGAATTGAGTAGTTTTTTGAATAGATTCCTGCCTATGCAGAATTTTTATTGTTGCTAGAGGCACGGATTGCAATTCCGCGCTAGCCGGGGTATTGCCTCTACTTATAAACTTCTGCTGTCCTGTCATCACAGGAAGCAAATGTTTTTAATTTTGGGAATCTGTAAAAGGACTGTATAATTATGAATTATAAATTATGAATATGACGAAGAGGAAAAGATAGTCTGAATTACAAAAAGAAAGTATAAATATCATATTGTATTTAATATTTCATATATTTGTTTAGTTTTGTATGCAAAAATTGGATAGAAAAAGGTTATAAAAGATTATTATAAAGGCTGATTATAAACTATAAATCAAATGGAAGAAGCAACTAAAATTAAGAGTGTTAAAGGATTTAATGAATACTTGAAAGAACGTGAAGTCCAGGTAAGAAACGAAGCCACAGATGGATATTACCATGTAAACGTTGTTGCTGATGCATATATAAAAGGTATAGAAGATGGAAAAAAATTAGGAAAAGAAGAACTATTAAAAAATATGTCAGAAGCATTTGTTGAAACATTTGTTAAAAAGGCGAATAAAATATATCTATTGTCAAAAGATACAGTTAAATATTTAAAAAACGAAGGATATAAAGTTGAATCATTACATATAAATATATCTTCCACATCTCCAAAAGTTATTCTAACAATTTCAAACAAAACATTAGTTGACGATAATTTTGTAAAGAAAGGATATAGAAAACTTGCAGAAAGCAAAAAAGAATATTTGAGCATTTATGACGAAATGTTAGACATTGCCTTTGTAGGGAATAAGTATCTTGATAGAGAATTATTGAAGGAAGATGGTTTCGAATATTTTGAAATATATAATGGTTAATAGAAAAACTCACGGAGAGAGAAATAAAAAATTGTCGGAGGATTTATTGGAAGGTAAAGTATATTACGATTGGGTTATAACAACATCTTTTTATTCTGCAATACACTTTGTCGAAGATTTTATATTCCCATGTAATATTAGACAAAAAGAATGTAAAAATATATCTCAAGCAAAAAAGGCATTAAAGATGCCAAGCAGACATGCAACACGTAAACGTTTAGTTCTTGAAAAAATGCCTCCCGGAACATCAGAGATGTATGATTGGTTAGATGATAGATCGAGAACTGCAAGATATACTACGTTTAAGCAAACGCCAGGAGAAGCAGCGAAATCAAAAGATTACTTAGCAAAAATACATAAAGAATGTTATAAAAATATAAACAGCTAAACAAAAAAGCCTGCAAAAAAGCAGGCTTTTTCATTCTGAAAAAACTCAAAAAAATAATGAACGAACAGAAATATTCATAAATAAAGTAGCCGAAAACTAAAAACTAATGATAGAGGACAGAGGCTATACTATAAAAGACATAATCGACACTGGCATGGTGCCAAAAGCCGAAATCGAAGCAGTTTTAAATATCGGCGAAACACAAAACTACTCAATTGATACTTTCGTAAAAGTACTGTCAATGCTAAACGTACATCTCGAATTTCACGACCTAAACGAAAAAAACAGATTCGATATGATGCCGGACAATATGAAGCCTCGTAAAAACTAAAAGAATGAACGTATTAGATAGATATTTTGCCACAAGGAAAAGAATAATGATTATTTGTGGATTATTAATATTAGTTGGAATAGGAGCTAAATATGACAATATAACAATCATAATCCCAACATTATAAGGGAAACTGGAAAATGAATTTATTATAAATTATGTTTTGTTAGTACTTTTTTTGTACTTTAATCACAGAATGTTATCAGAATTAAAAATGTATCCCACATATGCCCAAAAGAAAATACTTAAAAGTATAGACTATAAAATAACTGTTGTGATATCAACAATTAGCATAATGATGTATAGTTTTATAAAGTACTTAACGATTCCTTATAGTGAAGTATTTTTAGCTTCTTGCTGGGAGATGGGTATCGGATTTTTTGAATAGATTCCTACCTTCACAGGAATGAGTTGAAAGTTGTAATCCCATAGGGATGTTTTTTCGGTAGCCCTGAATGGAAATTCGGAGGAAATGAAAGTCGGGCATAATTGGAAATCCTGTAAGGATGACCTATTTGTTTTTGTAGGTCATTCCTATGGAATTTTTTAAAATGTGCTTCTTTCAACCACCGATTGCCAACGGTGGCCACCAATAGGCCATCCTTGCAGGATTTCATTTCTGCCTTTGCAGAATTTTTATTGTTGTTAGACGCACAGATTGCAAATCCTCGCTAGCGGGGTTGCTATTGCCTCTATTTTTAAACTTCTGCTGTCCTGTCATCACAGGAAGCAAATGTTTGAAATGTTGGGATTGCTTAAAAGGACTTAAATATATAATTTAATTATTAGCTTTGAATTGTAAAATTAAGGAATATAAATATTAAAATATCCTATCGAAATGGAAAAGATGGTTGATGATAATTTCAAGCAAGACATATTAAACCAAGAGAAATATTCAAAAAATGAAGAAATAGAACTTTATACTCGAAATATCAAATTAGGAAATGTAATTGATTTCGATAATATAGAATTCACGAAAAATATCAAATTCATTGGGGATCAACATGATTTTTATATAAAACTAAAAAATGGTAAATTCAAAAATAAAATAAGTTTTGAAGGTCATTTGACAATTAAAATTGAGGATTCAGAATTTCATTCAATTAATAATATTGATAATCTTAATGGTAAAATTTCAATCGATAAATGTACTATTACGGAGGTAAGAGATAAAGAAAATATTTATTATAAGGAATGTAAAGCAACAAAGTTATTTTTTGAAGGAGGAATAATCAATGAAGGAATTAAAGAAATTGGTCAATTGATTTTTGAAGGAGGAAATTTCTTAAACAGAGAAGTCGATGTCGAAAATGTAAAAGAATTAAAATTTGAAAATATTACAATAAATTCAAAATCAATTGCAGGTAGTTTTATAATATCCAATTTCAATCCTTCAAAGGAATCACTACTGGATATTAAAAATTCCGATATGGAATTTATGACATTCTCTAACTCAGATATGTCTAATTCGATTTTAAAATTCGAAGCTAGCGACTTAACAAAAATTACTATGGTTAATTCAAGGCTTCCTAAGTCTGCTGTGAATTTGGAGGATAAAAAAAATGCACGAGAGCCATATAGGCAACTTAAAATTGTATGTATAAAACATTATGATAAAATTGGTGAATTGTATTACAAAGCAAAAGAATACAACGAGCATTTCAAATCTCTGAAATGGAGTAGAGACTTTAATAGTAAATTTGTTTTATGCCTAAATAAGTACTCAAATTGTTATTCAACACAGTGGTGGCCAGCTTTAATATGGATTTTTGTAATAGGTTTAATTTTTTATCCATTATATTTATTAAGCCTAGATCTTAAACCATGCAATATAGAATGTTGGAATAAATCTCTACTATTTTTAACACCAGCCAGATCTCTTAATCCCTTAGAATTGAAAACCGAACTAACATTTTTATCATACTTAGTTGATATATTTCACCGCATATTAAGTGGCTTTTTTATCTATCAATTTATTCAAGCATTTAGAAAGTATGGAAAGTGAAAACTACATAAAAGTAATACTATTCCGTACTTTCTTGAACTGTTCAAAAAGCCCATCTAAAAACAAGCCTCAATAATTTCATTTAGATAAACATTTAGTTAGACTTTAGATGAAAAACTAAAAGAATATCCATCGCCAAAAATCAATTAGAGAAATTCTAATGCACTGCCTTATTTTGATTTGCAGGATATAAAGGAATTTAGGTTGAGTTAGTACCCTGTTAGCACAGATTTGCAATCCGTGCGTCCAAAATAGACAGAATCCAAAGATTTAAACATAAGTCTTCAGTTGAGGCGTTTCTACAATAATTCCTATCAAATTAGGCAATTCTGCATAATTTCGTGCAGAACTAAATAAATAATCCTGAGGTTCTTGTACTATCATTTTTTGCACCGGATTTTGATAAATGTAATTTAATTTCTCCAAACCTTTGTTTCGCTGACAATATTTTAGTGAATCTACAATTGCCATTTTATGGTTTTTATGAGTGAAAACATCTAACCAGCCAACGGTTGTCATTGTGATAAAATATGCTTTATAAGGTTCATATATTTTATATTTGTCAGACATTTAACAAAGATAAAAATTATTTTTTACAATTTTGGTTAATTTATATTGATAGATACACGGATTGCAAATCTGCGCTAGTCGGGTACAATCTTCGCATAGATGGAAATTAGTAGTTGTTTGATGAGATTCCTGCCTTCGCAGGAATGAAGAGTCAGCCAATCTACCTTAAAATAATTTCATCAATAAACATCCATGCTTTTTGCCCTTCTCCTTTGTGCCCTTTAGGGCAAAGTCCAATATTTTCAGCATCAATTTTCAGGTAGTCAATTATTTCGCCTGGCAAAAACAAATACTCAGTTATTTCTCCTCCTATGATTCTGCTTGTCGTCTTAATTTTATGCAGGACTATTTCTTTATATTCTAAATTTGAGGCTTTTACGGCAAGTTGTATTTTTTTTGGTTTAAAAATCCAGGCGTTTGGAGCATCCAAAAATCTGAGAATAATTGTATCAACAATTTGCTTTTGAGACAGTTCCCATTCCAAATTTAAATCATTGCCTTCAAACCCAAACCAGGAGTCATAATTACCTGGATTTAGAGCAGTAATATTTTCAATTATTCCGTCGTGCAAAGTGTTTTCTCCGGTTCCTTTATATTTTTTGCCTGGAGGAAATTTCAAGCTCTCTAATCTAATATTTGCTAAATTCTTAATAGTTTTTGTTGCAAGAGGATATGATTTTATAGTGTCGCCATAATTATTCCTTTGAAATTCAAGCTCTTTCAATAATTCAATTTTAATCTGAGCATAAGCTTCATCATCAAAAACAGAATTATTTTCTGAAGGATCTTTTTGCAAATCGTAAAGTTCCCATTCATCAATTGGATGATAAAAATGTATTAGCTTAAATCTGTCGGTTCGTATTCCATAATGGCGGGCAACATTGTGAGGACCTGGATATTCAAAATAGTGATAATAAACACTTTGTCGTAGTTCTGTATCATTGTTTTCAAGAAGATTGCAGATAGATAATCCTTGCATTTGCTCCGGAATTTGCATACCTGCATATTCGAGAATTGTTGGTGCAAAATCAATATTCATTACCAATTGTTCGCGTTTTTGCCCTGCTTGTTTCAATTTTGGGTTTCTAATAATTAATGGCATACCAAAACTTTCTTCATACATAAATCTTTTGTCGAACCAGCCATGTTCGCCAAGAAAAAACCCTTGATCGGAAGTGTAAATAATTATCGTATTTTCGTATAGTCCTTTCTCTTTCAGATAATTAATTATTTCTCCAACACTTTCGTCCACAGCATCGATGCAAGCCAAATAATCTTGCATATACCACTGAAATTTGTATTCTGCCAAACTTTGCTCATCTCCATCAAGGCCTATATATTCATCATACCTTTGTCTGTAAAGTATCATCCATTTTTCCCTGTCTTTCTTGCTAAGTCTGGACAGCCCCACATATTTTGCAGCAATGGTTTCGGCAGAATCCGGATGAATTATTTTTAAATCGTAAGCAAGCTCCATATCGTTCCCAATACTCAATTTTTGCATTTTCGCGGCATGCCTTTTTTCATAGTTGTCGTGGAAATTTTCAGGCAATGGGAATTTTGTGTCTCTGTAATTTTCAATCTTTTCAAGCTCTGGTAACCAATTCCTATGTGGTGCCTTATGATTTAGCATTAAGAAAAATGCCTGGCTTGTGTCAGTTTTGCTTAGCCATGAAATTGCATCCTTGGTAATTATATCTGTTACATAACCATCAATTTGCTGCTTTTTGCCATTCGTAATAAAATCGGGATTATAATAATGACCCTGGCCGGGTAAAATATTCCAGTAGTCGAATCCTGAAGGTGCGGTTTTGAGATGCCATTTCCCAACTAAGGCAGTCTGGTAGCCTCCATGCCGAAGCACTTTCGGAAAACTATTTTGAGAAGTGTCGAAACCTACATAATTGTTATACAGTCCATTAAGGTGATTGAAAGTCCCAGTCAGAATACTGGCACGACTTGGTGCACTAATTGCATTTGTACAGAAACAATTTGTAAACTGCACACCTTCTTCAGCCAGTTTATCAATATTTGGAGTTTTGTTTAATGTACTACCGTAGCATGAAATTGCTTTGCTACTATGGTCGTCGCTCATTATGAAAATTATGTTGGGTTTTTGCTGCTGGGCATTTTGACTGCAAGCGGCAAGCCCTATTCCTCCGAGAATGGTGATATTTTTTAAATTTGCTCTCATCATATTTCTTTTTTTTTGCTTTTAGACCTTAGCTTTTAGCCAACAGCCAAAATCATTCTACATAAATAATAAATTCCTCTATTACCATTTTGTTACCACTTCTCGCTTTCACAGAAATTTTATTCTCCCTTTTGGTTAATATAATTTCCTTACTCACAAATTGAACAGAGTTAATTCCACTTTGCATTTTACCCAAATTCTTTCCATTTATAATGAGTTCAGGAGCACCAAAATTGCAATATGCTTTTACAATATAATTCGAAGTGTTTATTGTATCGTTTCTTTTTCCAGCGATATGTAAAACTGGAGAATCTGCCCAATTTGCTTTGTACCAGAAGAATGCGTCTTTTTTCATTTTTCGGTCGTATGTAATCAGCCCTTTATGATTTCTCCCCTTTATTCCGCCTCTATCCCATTCCGGTACCGAAAAATCGAACATATTCCAAACATAGGAAGCCCAAATGTGAGGACATTCTTCAATGGCAGCCCAGCATATTTCATGGTAATATGTTTGATATCCTTCGGCGAAAAACTTACCTTTTGGTGAAGGTGGGCTTAAGTCTGAACTTTGATGATTAATGTTACCTCCTGCACCATATTCAGAAATGGAGGTTCTTATATCAGGCTTTTTTTTATGATAGTTTTTTATCCAGTTTTCGAGTCCTGATGGATTGCCTCCATACCAGCCGGTATATTGATTAAATCCTTGTAAATCTGTCAGTTCATGAATTTCATGGTCATGCACCCACCAAATATTACTTACGGCCACTGTATATCGTTCGGGATCGAGGTTTTTCGCAAGATTATGCAATTTTTTTGTGAGCTCAACGGGTTCTTGAACTACAGCTCCTTTTACGACTTCGTTGTGAACTCCCCAAACAAAAATTGAAGGATGGTTGAAATTTTGTTTTATCAATTCGGTCATTTGTTGTAAAGCATTATCATCTGCACCTTCTTTATAGCCATTCACAAATGGAATTTCTGCCCAAATCAAAAAACCCATGGAATCGGCTAATTTGTAAATATACTCATCTTGCTGATAATGAGCCAAACGAATAGATGTTGCTCCAATTTCATTAATTAATTCCATATCGGTTTTGTGATGCTCGGGAAGCAGGGCATTGCCAATATTTTCCCATTCCTGATGACGACATACCCCATAAAGTTTGTAAGGTTCACCATTTAATATAAAACCTTTTTCTTCATCAATTTCGAAATAACGTATGCCAACATCTTGAATAATCACATCGAACAATTCACCATTGTTAAATATTTCGGTTTTTAAAGTATAAAGAAATGGATCATTTTTGCCATGCCAAAGTCTGGGATTTTTTATTTTAAGCTTTGCATTAAAAACCTGCATCCCGACCGGCTTAAGCTCAATATTTTGGAGTTCGTTTGCCACAGGTTTATTGCCGTTTTTCAGCATTGTATTTTTAAGGATAATTTGCTTAATAGTTGAACTTTCATTTTTCAACTGGCATGAAATTCTAAGTTCAGCTTGTTTTTTATTAACTTTTTTCTGATACACAAAAATCCCGTTTGAAGCATGATCTTCGAGGTTAAAATGCAAATTGTTAGTAACAATCAAATTTACACTACGATAGATTCCTCCATAGATTCCGAAAAGGAAATTGTCTTTTGGATATGAATTATTTAGCTCGTTATTTACTTTTACAAAAATTGTATTTTGAGTATTATTTTCAATAAAATCAGTTATTTCGAACACAAAAGCTGAATAGCCCCCCAAATGTTTTCCAATGAATTTTTTATTGACAAAAACTTCGGCATATTGCCCAACTCCATCGAAACGCAAAAAATAGTGCTTCCCTTCTGCTTTTTCAATTGTAAGGTTCTTTTTGTACCATGCTGTGCCAAAATTTACTTTTCCGCCGGATTGAATATCTTTATTGTTCCATGTGTGAGGGATGTTTACATCAGTCCACGAATTTTCGTCAAGTGTGAGAAAATCAATTTCTTGCTTTGGCTGAAAAAATTTCCAGTCTTGATTTAAATTTACGATTTCACGAGGCTGAGAGAAACATGAAAAGCCGCATAAAATGATATAAAATGATATACTCAGTTTCAATAAAATTTTAGTTTTCATAATATTTTTTTTGCTGTTTGCTTTTAGCCTTTAGCCAAAAGCCAACAGCTATAATTCAATTGCTTTCAATTGCTTTTGATTTTTTGTCGTATAACTTAATTTTTCCGTCTAGTTTAATAGCAATAACGGTGTAATATTTATCAATCACATTTTCGGGGATATCAATATAAATAAGTCCCGGGTATTTGCTCCACCAAACATTACAAAACACTTCACGGTTCAGAATTGTCCCATTTCCAACAACATGAGCCCTATGAATTTTGTTTTCGATGCCTCGCAAAACAATTTTTCCATCTTTTGGAATATCTCTCAAATACAGGAATAATTCAGTGCTATCTTTTGATAGAGCTGTTGGTCCGTAATAATATTCGTAAGGAATGCCTCGCTTGGTTTTATAAATGGCTTCTTTATGTTTTGAAACCCAAGTCCCTAATTCAGTGAGAATATTTTCTTGCTCGGCAGGAATTGTTCCATCGCTTTTTGGGCCAATATCTAACAAAAGATTGCCTCCTTTGCTGAGGCACTCAACAAAAATATCGATAATTTGCTGCGGCGATTTATAGTGCTTGTCGTTCGACTGGTATCCCCATGAGTCGTTCATAGTCATGCAAAGTTCCCAGTAGTCGGCCTTTGGTGCATGAATGGGCATTCCAATTTCGGGAGTTGCATAATCGCCTTTTCCTCTCAATCTTGAATTGAAAATTACTTCAGGTTTATCCTTCGACAAAAAATTCTTGATTTCAGTAACTTTCCATTCCTCGGCAGAGTGTTCCCAATCGCCATCGAACCACCAAACATCAGGGTCGAATTTCTTTTTTAATTCCTTCATCTGACCATGATAATATTTTTCAAATTTTGCCCAACGTTTGGGCTCATCCTCAATTTTATACCTGTTCACTTTTCGTGTAAAATGAGTATAATCGGCGTAAGACCAATCCGGTAGGGAATAATACAAGCCAACTTTTATATCATTGTTTCTCAGCGTCTTAACAAAAGGAGCTATCAAGTCTTCTTTTGCAGGAGAATTGTTCACACTATTGAAGTTGCCAAATTTGGTGTCCCAAAGTGCAAAACCATCGTGATGCTTTGTGGTGATTACCGAATATTTCGCACCACTTTTTTTAATTAGACTTGCCCAATATTCGGGGTCGTAGTTTTTTGCATCGAAATCTTCTGCTTGTTTCAGGTAGTCTTCATGCGAAATGTAGCCGTTAAAAAACGACCAGGATTCCCCAATTCCTAAAACTGAATAAATACCCCAATGTATGAAAATTCCAAGTTTAGCCTCTTGAAACCATTCCATTTTTTTGTGGTAGTCGGCTTGAAGTTCCTGATTTTGTGCTTGCCCAAAAACCATGGAGAAAGCCAAGATTGTTAGTATTACAATTTTTCTCATACTTAAAACTTTTTTCAATTTATAATTTATAAAACAAAAAATATGTCCCGCAGATTTCGCAGATTTTCGCGGATTCATTCATAATTCATCACTCTTCCGAAAGCTTTCAAAATAATAATTCATAATTCATAATTTTCAATTTCCAAACACAATATATTTATACAATAAAAAAAGTGTCTCGCAGATTTTGCAGATAAATACATAACACATAACTTATAACTCACAATTTTCAATTTTAAAACACCAAATATATTTAGTGGGTGGGTTATTTCGTAGCTTTTCGGGTACAGTGATAATTATTCCTGTTCCATTTTCTTCCCAGCTTAAATTTTCTTTACTCCCGATTAGACTTACGGAACTCCCTTTTTCAGGAACAAAAGAATCTATATTTATATATTTTGGGATAACTTTTTCAGACTCATCGTTCATGTAAAAAGCATAGACCGTTTTAGTATCCTTTTTATTTGTATAACAAATTTTGCCTTCCTTGAATGGAGCAATAGCTCGTGTCGAATATATTGCCTCGCTATTTACGTCCATCCAGTCGCCAATTTCTTCTAACAATTTGTAGGCATCTTTATGCAAACTGCCATCGTGGGAAGGGGCGAAATTTAGCAATAAATTTCCTCCTTTGCTAACGATATCTACCAGCATCTTAATTGTACTGATTCCGGATTTATATTTTGCATTTTCGGTGTATGACCAGCCTCCGCCTGAAATTATGCATGATTCCCAGGGATAGGGAAGCGATTTTTCAGGAACTTTGTTTTCGGGTGTCAAATAGTTTTGATTTTTCCCTTCTACAGCTCTGTCCACAACAATTAGTCCTGCCTGCTTTTTTCGTGCTTTTACAACCAAATCGTCCATCTTAATATCCTGATTTACAATTGTGCCGTTCATAAAGCCGGTTTTGCTCTTTGCTACTCTTTTATCATAAAATCCCTGAATAAGCTCTCTGGACTGCTTCATAACCCAACCCCCGTCTAACCAAAGAATATCTATGCTGCCGTAATCGGTAAGTAATTCCATGATTTGATTGTGAGTAAAGTCGGCAAAATTTTGCCATTTTTCGGGATATTTTTCTGGGTCGTAATTCACATTTCTGTCCTTGTTAGGGAAGTAATGCCACCAGTAATCTTCTGAATGCCAGTCGGGTTTCGAAAAATATGCCCCTACCCACAAGCCTTCATTTCTATACGAATTGAACAATTCTTTAGTAATATTTGCCTTTTTGTTTGTACTGAAAGGAGTTTTTGAGTCGGTGATTTTGTAATCGGTATATTTTGTGTCGAACATGCAAAATCCATCGTGATGTTTTGTTGTGAAAACGAGATATTTCATACCTGCATTTTTAGCTGCTTCTGCCATTTTATCCGGATTGAATTTTATAGGATTGAATGTTTTTTGAAGATTTTCATAGGCTTCGACATAAGCATTGTAGGTTTTGGGTGTTCCTGTTTTTTTTCGCTGACACCATCCATAATCTTCCGGGCATATTGACCAGGATTCAACTACTCCCCACTGCGAGTATGGTCCCCAGTGCATGAGCATTCCGAATTTTAGATCTTGCCAGTTTTCCAATTTTTCCAAAACTAAAGGATCGCTTTCAGGATAATATTTTTGCTTATCGTGTTGCGAAATCAGGTTCAAACTTAGAATTAAGCTCAAAAAAATAGTTAGATGTTTTTTCATAATTTAGTTATTTATTTAATTCATTTGCTAAAAATTCTTTTAAACTGCTCATCGCTGGGTAAACTTTGAGCAATATCTTTGGGTAACTCAGAGTAGCTGTATGTTGCTACACCCATAGGTTTATTTGCAATTTCCAGTGCGTATTCTACTGTAATATGGCTTTTTGTTATGCCTATGCTTAGATTGTCTTCGGGGTATTTTACAGTTTTATCGAGCAAGTGCAGATACCAATTTAATTGCTGACTATATTCGGGTTTAAATTCATTAGTTTTTAGTTCTATAGCTATCATCGATTTCAATTTTCTGTGGTAAAACAGTAAATCAATAAAATACTCTTTATCATCAAGTTCTAAACGAAATTGTTGTCCCATAAATGCAAAATCAGCTCCAAATTGTCCGAGCATTTTGGTAATATTAGTTACGATTGCATTTTCGAGCTGCTTTTCGTTGTGATAGTCCGGCAAGTTTAAAAATGATAAATCGTAGTCATCTTTAAATTGCATAGTGTATTTCGCAAGTTCTTGTGTATTAATGGATTTTCCGAAATTGTTCTGAAATTTGTTGTGCTGCGAAAAGAGGTCAATTTTAATTTTCTCTTCTAAAATACTTCTGCTCCAAGCCTCATTTTTTGCTTTTTGTAAATAAAATTCTCGTTGGGCTTTGTCTTTTATTTTGCTGAATATAAGCACTGTATGCCCCCAGTGTAATTTGGTAACAAGCTGTTGCCAAATTGTGTTGTCTTCAACTTCTTCAAAAACAAACCGCATTAAGCGAAGGTTTCGTTCCGAAAAACCTTTTACTCCAATAAATTCAGCCTGTAAATCTACTGAAAGCTGTTTTATGACCGATGTTCCCCAGCCGGTTTTTGTCTTTTCAGAGATTGTTTTGCCAATATCGAGATATGCTAAAATCATTTCAGAATTTACGGCACTGTAACTTTTGTATTGTGCTTGTAATATTCTTTCTTTTAAGGAAATTAGCGTATTCAGATAGTCATTATTTTGTAGTTCATTATTCATAAAATGCAATATCTAATTTGCTTTGTTCAAAATTTTTTTCATTATATTTTTTCAGTTCTATCATAAACTAAAAATTCAATTTTTGCAGCTGCATTTTCTTGTGGGTTTTTAAAACTGCAATCGAAATTAACGCTTTGTTGCCCGGTTGGAATAATTAACTTTTTCGTATCCAATTTTACTTCTGAAACTATATTCCAATTTTTATCATAGATTGTTGCAAGCCTATCTTCTGTGGTTTTAATTGTTTGTCCGGATTTCAAATCTATTGGTAATTCTACACTTTTTTGATTATTAATTTCAATTTTAATATTTGAAATATCTGCATTTTCGGCAGTGATAATAAATTTCAGAGTTTGCTCGTAGCATTTATTTTCAAATTTGAATGTTGAGAACAACGGCTCGCCGGGCTGTTTAATTTTTTTCCGGTGAGTATATTTGTGAGAGTATATTTCTTTTAAAATCAAATCTTTATCTTCTGATTTTTTAAGCCTGAATTCTGTAGAAATGTCTTTCATCTTATTCTTCAGATTTTCATCAAAAACATCGTTCAATCTGGCAGTTTCCCAAATATTTAAGATTGCAAATATTTGCTCGGTATTCCCATTTTTCCTGAGGGTTTCGAGATTTGTATAAAAAGCAAAACCTGCGTCGTAGCCGGCAGAACGAGCCATTAGCCATTCAATATCTTCAACGGTAGTTTCCGGTGTCATTTTGAACCAGCCAAGCATACCGGGCATTAAATTTCTTTTAAAATATTTTTGATTCAACAATCTATATTCGGTCTGACTTTCGCGAAATCCTGCATACCAAGGCTCGCCCCAATTCATACGTGAGTAGATGTGCCAAAAATAATGTCCCGATCTGCTTGCTCCCAACAAAAAGTGGCTTTTTATGTTTTCGTCTAATTTGTCGAACCAATCTTGTGCAAAAAGTGCTTCAGCATAATTTCCCATTCCGCTTGAGTGGGTTCCTTCCAATCCATCGAAATCGAGCATACGCACTCCGGTTTGGTTCATGAAATCTGCCACAATTTCAGCCATTTCCTTGTTTAAGGAAGCATCGCCAAGGAAAACTTTGTAGCCATGGTCGGCAAGTTTACTAATTTTGGTTTTTGTATCGTGAGATACCGGATTTGTGCCAAACGCTCCACGAGTGCAATTTTTCAGTATCCAGAGTGGATTTTCTGAAATCGAACCATAAGTAATAATTTCATCTTCAATAACTACTGCTCGCAAATGATTGTTTCTGAACTGATTAAAAAAGTCCGGATTTTCAATTTCAATTTCTGTTTGTTTTTCATCTATCTTGGCAACTACAAAACTACTGCCAACTTTTGCCAAACGTTTGTCGGGTACGGGAGTAACAAAATTGTCGTTCGTACTTATGAAATTTGTGAGCGTGTGTGTGCCAATATAAATTCCCTGCGATTCTGCTTTGCGTACACATTCCTTCATGCCGGCAATTCCGTTAGGAAACATTTCTTTGCTTAGCGGAATGTGCCCCCAGCTCGAAAACGGATGACCATGATATAAATAATTGAAACCTGATTTTTTCGTGTATTCAATACATTCATCAATGTTTTGTTCAGAGAAATTCATGATGAGGTATGAGGAATTTATTGTTTTTGAAGTTTTTGTCCATTCCCCATTTATGCTTGGGTGGGGCAATCCTTCAGCAATCTCAATTTGGCCTATTGTTGAAAGGCAGGAATCTGTTTCGCAAGCAAATAGTGCAATTTTTGAACCAACAATACCGCCATCATCATATGCTGGAGCTAAATATTTGTCGTGGTTCAGGTTTTTAATGATTCTATCGTTTATTCTGTTTCGGGTATATGCTTGAAGGCTACTGCCATACTTTGTAGGTTTTGCTGCTTCAACCGAGTATAAAACGCCACGTTTTCCTTTTTCTACATCAGAAAAATCGTCTTGTTCGAAAATGTCTAATTGTGGCAAATGGTCGTTATCTTTCCATGGATAGCCTCCCAAAGTTTTAGGATTCAGAGCTTGTAGTCCGAAAGTGAAACTTTTGTTTTGTGCAATTCCTATGGTTTCGCCAATGCTCCCTTTGATTGTGCTGGCATAAGGTCCCCAAATTATTGCATCAACTTTCAAATCGGAGCTTACTGAAACGCATTCAAAAGTTATATACTTGTCGAGAGAAATTGCCTTAATTCCTATTTGAACTCCATTTTCGAAAGAGCATTGAATTTCCTGATTTCCATTTTTAAAAACAATTTTGGCTGGAAAAACAATGGTGCTGTCTATTTTTAAAGAAACCAGAGGAGATTTCAAATTTTCCGGGCAATAGTTTTGATTGGTTTTTTTATCAATAATTCCGATAATTTGCCCTTTTTGGTCGATTTCTATTTTTAGATCCTGCATTTCGTATTTCACATATTCTGTTTCAGAACATGAAAAAACAATAAGATAAATTAGGAAAATCGTTGTAAACAAAGATAATAGCCTTGTTTGTGCAAATAAATGCTTGATACTACATCTCAACTTCATAAGAATTTTTGTTTCGTTATTCATCAAAAATCAAAAAAAATCGAAATTAGAAATAATAGAGGAATTAAAAAAATACATAGGAAGATATTTGTTTGAAAATTTAAGCCTGATAGCCAAAGACGCTGCTTGATGAAGGGGCTTGAAAATCAGAATAATGAAAGTGCATTTTCTGCACCAAGCTATCAAAAACGCTCCTCATTCCTGCGAAAGCAGGAATCTCATGGAGCTTAGCTAATATTTTGCAGGGATTCCCGCCTTCGCATGAATGAAATCCTGTAGGGACGACCTATTGGTAGCCACCGATGGCAATCGGTGGTTGATAGAAGCACATTTTTCAAAAATTCCGTAGGAATGGCCCCACAAAAAGATAGAACATCCCGCTGGGATTGGAAAATTTGAATTATAATTTATGAATTGGAAATTCAAACTTACAAACATTTAACTTCACATACTTTCATTCCTGCGAAGGCAGGAATCTCTTGGGGCTTAGGTAAGATTTTGCTGGGATTCCTGCATTCGCAGGAATGAAGAACAGGGCAACACAGAAAAGTGAATTGTTAGAAATTATTGCAGAATGTGACATTGTATTGAAATCAAAAAAATTGTGAGTTGAAAACCAATTTATTATGCAACCTTTTTCAAAACCCACCGTATTAAGCGTTATTATTTTATAGAAAACGAAAGAAAATAGAAAAACAAAAATGAGATATGAAAATAAAATAAGATACGAATTAATGGGTTGGCGTACAGCTTGTTACGCCCCCCCCAATTTTATAGGAACACTAAAAAAGACCATTTTTGAGCTTGGCAAAAACAAATTCCTTTAAATAAACCTCTCTGTTTTTTAAGATTTCAGAGAGGAAAATTTAATCAAAAAATTTAAAATTCACCCATTTTTAAATTAAATTTTTACAAACTTATGAAAAATATAAATAAAGTTTTAGGAATTGTTTTGGTATTGTTGTTATGTGCAAGTGTTGGATTTGGACAGACAGAATTGAAAGTTCAGGTAATTAATTCTACAACTGAAGATTATGAGTGTTCTGCACAGTTTACAGAAGCTTGCATTCCGACTAATGTACCTGTATATTTTGAAGTTCCTGCTGAAAATATGGTGGAGATTACTTTTATTTTTGATGAGGATGATATAAGTTTAGAAAAGCTAAAATGCTATTACCCACCTAATACTCCAAATCCTAACCCTGTTATTATTATTAATACATATTCAGGCCCAATGAATGTTGCTCCATACTTGGGAATTTACCCCAATCAATATTTTAATCAATTTAGTTATCAAGGCTCTGGTAATATTGGAGGTATTGATATTTACTATTTTAGAATAGATCCAAATTAATGAATTATAAATTATTATTAAGTCGAAATGCACTAATATTAATAGTTTTATAATTTTTCCTGAAATCTGCACACTTTTATATATTTGCTTGCAGGTTTCAGGGCATTAAAAACATTTATTAAAAGAAATTTAGTTTAAAACAATAATATGAAAAAGACCTCAATATTTATCTTGCTTTTTTTATTATACAAATCTGTGTTTCTCCAAATTACATTTACACCACAGAATCTAACAATTGGCACTAGACCATATAATGTTTATGCTGTAGATATTGATGGTGATGGAGATAAGGATATTATTAATGCCTACACAGATGATAATATCATAGTCTGGCACAGAAACTCAGGTAATGGATATTTTGATACCGTTCAAATTATTAGCGATTTAGTAGAAACTCCATTTGGAGTTTATGCGGCAGATTTAGATGGAGATGGAGATAATGATGTAATTTCAGCATCTGTCGATGATGATAAAATTGCATGGTACGAAAATGATGGAAATGGGAATTTCTATCCACAACAAATAATCTCAATATTAGCTGATTATGCAAATAATGTTTTTGCAATTGATTTGGATGGCGATGGAGACAATGACGTTCTTTCTACCTCCACATTAGATAACAAAGTTGCCTGGTATGAAAATGACGGAAATGGGAATTTTGGCGTTCAACAGGTTATTACTATAAGTGCAAATAGTGTTGTTTGGGTTTATGCAATTGATTTAGATGGCGATTCTGATAATGACGTTCTTTCGGCTTCAGTTGATGATGATAAAATTGCTTGGTACGAAAATGATGGAAACGGAAATTTTGGTTCTCAACAAATCATTACTACTAATGTTGATGTTGCTTGTTCAGTTTATGCAATAGACATAGATGGTGATGGTGATAATGATGTTTTATCAGCAAATGCCTCTGGTTTGAATGATAAAATTGCCTGGTACGAAAACGATGGAAATGGAAATTTTAGTGCTCAACAAATAATATCAAATATAGTTTCTATTGCAAGATCAGTTTTCGCTACTGATTTGGATGGAGATGGAGACAATGACGTTTTATCAGCCTCTTGGTACGATAATAAGATTGCTTGGTACGAAAATGATGGGAGTGGTAATTTTGGCATACAGCAAATAATTACAGATATTTTGGAAGGAGCAATATCGGTTTTTTCAATTGATTTTGATGGGGATGGTGACAATGATATAGTATCATCTTCAGATAGTGGATCCAAAATTGAATATTACGAAAACGATGGATTTGGAAATTTCACAATAGAGCAAACAATTGCTTATGCTGCAGATGAGGCTAATTCAGTTTTTGCAATTGATATTGATAACGATGGCGACAATGACGTGCTTTCGGCTTCAATAGCCGATGATAAGATTGCAAGCTATGAAAACTTTGGAAATGGAAACTTTGGTTTGCAAAAGGTCATTTCAATTTCTGCCGATGGTGCGAAATATGTACTTGCTTCCGACTTAGATGGAGATAATGACCATGATGTAGTTTCAGCCTCATTTTTGGACGATAAAATTGCCTGGCATAAAAACTCAGGAGGTGGAAATTTTGGCACAGAACAAATAGTCTCAAGTTTTGCTGATGGTGCCAACACAGTTATATCGACTGATATTGATGGAGATAACGATTATGATTTAATTTCAGCGACTACAAGTTATATTTTAAAGCATGAAAATCTTGGTAACGGAAATTTTGGCATTCAGCAATTAATTGCTTCTGCCGGCGATGTAAAATCAATTTGTTCATCAGATCTTGATGGCGATGGTGATAATGACATTGTTTTTGCAAACACATACATTGGTACTATTTCCTGGTGTGAGAACGATGGCACAGGCAATTTTACATCTCCACAAATTATTCATTCAAATAACGGTGGAAACTCAGTTTTTGCTATCGATCTTGATGGAGATAACGATGAAGATGTTTTATATTGTGCCTATATTTTTTCATCAGGCTCTAATATTATTGCATGGTTTGAAAACGATGCAACAGGAAATTTTGGAAGCCAACAAATAATATCAACTTTTGTAAATGATGTGAAGTCAGTTTATTCAATTGATATTGATAATGATGGCGATAATGATGTTTTGTCGGCATCAATGTCTGATGATAAAATTGCCTGGTACGAAAACGATGGAAGTGGTAATTTTGGAATACAGCAAATTGTTAGTACATATCCCGACGGACCAAGATTTGTTTACGCAAAAGACTTGGACAACGATGGCGATAATGATGTTTTATCTGCATCTTATCAAGACGACAAAATTGCCTGGTACGAAAACACTCTATTGAATTTCTTAGATTCGTTCACGATTTGTGGAAATGATAGTGTACAATTCCAAAACTATTGGGTAAATGCAGCAGGCTACCATTACGATAGTTCGCAAAACTACCTTGGCGGCGATAGTATAAATTTTATTTATGTTGATGCTTTTTTAGTTTTCTACGACATTTTTACTGCTGAAATATGCGAAAACGAAACCTACGAATTTTTCGGGCAGCTTTTAGATTCATCAGGAATATATTTTGAAAACCTGCAAACCACGAATGGCTGCGATAGCATTTTCGAATTGCAGCTAACTGTAAACCCACTGCCCGAAATCGTGTTTGAGCCGGGCTTTCCCGATTCTATAGCATTTTATGCAACCCCAATAAATCTTCCAAACGTAACACCTACAGGTGGCACTTTTTCAGGAACAGGAGTTTCAGGCAACTTTTTCGACCCGACAATTGTTAACCTTGGAACTTACTGGATTTCGTATTTTTATACAGACCAAAACAGTGGCTGCTCAAATTCCGACTCAGTGCAAATTACAGTTTTTGATGGTACAGGAATTGAAAATCCTGAAAATCCTGAAATTGAAATTTTCCCCAACCCAAGCTACGGAAAATTTACAATCAAGGGTGAAAATTTACAATCTGTCGAAATAAGAAACATCACCGGAAAAGTCATTTATTCATCGGATGACTTTAAGTCATCCGATGAATTCCATTTCGATTTAAAAGCCGAAGCAAAAGGAATTTATTTTGTGAAAGTTGTTGGGAAAGATTTTGTGGAGTATCGGAAATTGATTTTGATTTGATGATTGAAAACCATTAGAAATGTTAAAATAATTACAACCATTTTCAAAAACCTCCGTACTAAGCGTTATTATTTTATAGGAAACGAAAGAAAATAGAAAAACAGAAAATGAGATATGAAAATAAAATAAGATACGAATTAATGGGTTGGCATACAGCCTGTTACGCCCCCCCCGTTTTCAATCATACTAAAAAAGACCATTTTTGAGCTTGGCAAAAACAAATTCCTTTAAATAAACCTCTCTGTTTTTTAAGATTTCAGAGAGGAAAATTTAATCAAAAAATTTAAGTTCACCAAATTTCTAATTAAAAATTTTTACAAAGATGAAAAATATAAATAAATTATTCGGAATTATTTTAGTTTTGATGCTATGTGCAAGTATTGGATTTTCACAAACCACACTTACAGTTTATGTTCTAAACAGTACGACTTCAGATTATCATTTCCAATGCAAATTTAAAGCTGATGGTGATTATGTTTACCCAACCTCGGGAAGTACTATGATGGATGTAGATGGTGAGGATGAAGGTGAAGAAGAGTTAGTGTTTTCTGAAACCGGTGTTACTTTATATAGTATTAACGCCTTATTAGAACCAAGTCACGATCCACCTGCGCCAACTTTATTTGCACCCAATTTTAATGGGAATGGAGATGTTGCACCATGTAATATGTTTTGTAATGAATTTTATGTTACTTCTATTAGTTCAAGTCTTTATACATTTCGTGTAGATGAAAATTAAGGAAATAATATTATTCACTGTTAATAAGTATGATTATATTATAATCTAATAGATATTTTGAGAATATAATTATTTCAAATATGCAAAAAAAAATTGCTCCAGTCTATAATGACTGGGGTAATTTTGTACTTTATTATAGTTAATAACTATTCTTTATTTATTTTGATAAATTTAATTCATTTTTAATTGACTATACTATCATGAAAAAATTAATAAAATTAATTATTTGTTTGTTGTTAGTAGATATCGGATTTTCTCAACCAACTTTTCAAATGCACACTTTAACTTCATCAAAACCTCGTTCAGTTTTTGCCATTGACATAGATAATGATGGTGACATTGACGTTCTCTCTGCATATGAAGGCGATATGATTGTTTGGTTCGAAAACTTTGGGAATGGAAATTTTAGCATTCAGAAAGTTATTTCTAATAAAGTTGATTGGGCAGCTTCGGTTTTTGCGATAGACATTGATGGAGATAGTGATAATGATGTCCTTTCAGCTTCTTACAGAGATAACAAAATCGCTTGGTATGAAAACGAGGGTAACGGAAATTTTGGAAATCAACAAATTATAACTAGCATAGCTTATAACGCATGTTCAGTTTTTGCTATTGATCTAGACAATGATTTGGACAATGATGTATTATCAGCTTCTTTTCAGGATGATAAAATTGCCTGGTATGAAAATGATGGGAGTGGAAATCTTGGTAACCAACAAGTAATTTCAAACAATGCAGATGGTGCAAGTTCGGTATTTGCAACAGATTTGGATGGAGATGGAGATATTGATGTAATTTCTACTTCACAAAATGATAATAAAGTTGCATGGTATGAAAATGATGGGAGTGGGAACTTTGGTTTAGAGCAGATTATTAGCAATATTGCTGACGAAGCATATTCAATTTTTGCAATAGATTTAGATGGTGATAGCGATATTGATGTAGTAAATGCAGATTTTTCTGGCCTAAATAGTAAAATTGTTTGGTATGAAAACGATGGATTTGGAAATTTTGTTAATCAACAAATATTAATATCAGGATTATCTGCAAGACCTTCTTCAGTTTTTGCGATAGATATGGACAATGATAGCGATAACGACATCCTTTCTGCGCTTTATCTTGATGATAAAATTGTTTGGTACGAAAACGATGGATTTGGAAATTTTAGTGGCCAGCAAGTAATTTCTGAACTTGCAGATGGTGCAAGTTCAGTGTTTGCAATTGATATGGATAGTGATGGTGATAATGATATTTTCTCTGCATCAGCAAATGATTCCAAAATTGCCTACTATGAAAATGATGGAAATGCTAATTTTGGAACACAAGAAGTTATTTCTTTCACAGCAGATGGTGCCTATTCAGTTTTTGCAACAGATATTGATAATGATGTAGAAAAAGACATTCTCTCAGCATCATATTTTGATGATAAAATAGCATGGTATAAAAATGCCGGAAATTCTTGTTTTCAAAATCAGCACATCATTTCTACAATAACAGATGGTGCTTCTTCCATATTAGCAATTGATTTAAATGGGAGCGGTCATAAAGATGTATTATATGCTTCATCTGAAGATAGTACACTTGCATGGTACGAAAATGGAGGATATGCAAATTTTGGAGCGCTAACAATTATTAGCAATCTGTTATATAATCCTAAGTCCGTTTTTTCAATAGATATAGATGGAGATGGAGATAATGATGTTATTTCTGCTTCTTTTTGGGATCATAGAGTTTGCTGGTTCGAGAATGATGGTTTTGGAAATTTTAGTATGGAGCTTATAATTAATGATTCGAGCTTAAACCCAAATTCTGTTTTTGCAACTGATTTGGATGGCGATGGCGACAATGATGTTATTACTAGTTTTAGCAGCGACAAAATAATTTGGCATGAAAATGATGGTACAGGCAATTTTATTAATTCTACAAGCATTGACAATTCACTATATTTGTCTGATCCTAGTTCTGTTTTTGCAGTAGATATAGACAATGATGGAGATTATGATATTCTATCTGCCTTAAGAATAAATAATAGAACTGTTTGGTATGAAAACGATGGTTTTGGAAATTTTGAACCACAACAAATAGTAGCTTTTTCTGTGGATATAGCAGAATCGGTATTTGCAATAGATATAGATAACGATGGTGATAATGATGTGATATCTTCATTTTGGGATAATGATAAAATTGTTTGGTCAGAAAATGATGGTTTTGGAAATTTCAGTCTTCCTATAATAATTACAAATTCTGCTGATTTAGTTCATTCTTTATATGGTAAAGATTTAGATGGTGATGGAGATAATGATATACTCTCCGCTTCCTCTAATGATGATAAAATTGCTTGGTATGAAAACACTTTGATTAATTTCACTGATACTGTTTTTATATGCGATAAGGATAGTATTTTAATAAATGGAATTTGGATTTCCACAGTAGGCAATTATTCTGAAACCTTACAAAACATTAATGGGACAGATAGCACAAATGTTTTTTATGTGGACATTCATCCAACCTTCCACGACTTTTGCACTGCCGAAATTTGTGAAAACGAAACATACGAATTTTATGGACAAGTTTTAGATACTGCCGGAACTTATTCAGAAAATTTCCAAACAATAAATGGTTGTGATAGTATCGAAGAATTGATTTTGATAGTAAATCCACTTCCAACAATTTCAATAGATCCATTCAATCCAGATTCTGTAGGCTTAAATTCAGGCTTGGTAAATCTACCAAACGTAACGCCTGCAGGTGGCACTTTTTCAGGAACAGGAGTTTCAGGCAACTTTTTCGACCCGACAATTGTTAACCTTGGTACTTACTGGATTTCGTATTTTTATACAGACCAAAACACCGGCTGCTCAAATTCCGATTCTATTCAAATCACAGTTTTTGATGATACAGGAATTGAAAATCCTGAAAATCCTGAAGTTGAAATTTTCCCAATTCCAAGCACCGGAATTATTTCGGTAGAATTAAGCCAAAGTTTTGAAAATGTGAAAGTTTACGATGCTTTGGGGAATCAAATTATTAAGCGAAAACTTACATCCGGCGAAAAACAATTTGAGATAGATTTATCGAAATTTCCCGCAGGTATTTATTTTATTGAACTTGAAAACAACGAAGCAAAAATTTCTAGGAAAATTGTTATTTTGGAAAAATGACACGAATATGAAGAGATTCCTACCTTCGCAGGAATGACTACACTAACTGAGGGTGTGTCTTTGAGACACGCCTCAGTAAATGCACATTTCTACTCCACCAAAACTTCATCCAAAAAAATCCAGGAGGGTTTGCCAAAACCTCTGTGCCATTCGGGGCATTGTTTCAATGAAATTGCTGTTATTCGCAGATATTGTGCTTCAACAGCTTCGAAATCGAAATTGAAGGGAACAGATTTTACAAGATAATTTCTATCATCAATATCGCCTTTAATGCTGCCAACTTTTTTATAATCAGTTCCATTTTTGGAAATCTCAACGGATACTTCAATTGGGAGAAAAACCCATGAATTCACTGCTTTGAGGAAATTCATGCTAACTTGAGATATTATTTCGGACTTTTGCAAATCAATTTCTACAATCATATCGCTGCCTTCGAAACCTAACCAATTGTTATGAAAATCGAGGTCTCCAAACAGACCGTCAGTAAGCGATTTTTCTTTGCCTACCGGATATTTTTCGCTGGCTTTTGTGAGCAAATTTATAGTTTTCCCTTTTGCCTTGTTTGGTTTTATCATCATATTGAGTTTTCTACGGGTATATTCGTAATAATCTGCAACAAGAAAATTTCTCTCATTGATTCGATTAACTCCGGTAATTTCCGTCAACTCTACAAATCTGTCGAGATAATTCATCATTTCTTCGCGAAGTGTAATTTCACCACCACTTTTTTCAAAATACGACAGCTCCCCAATGTTTTTATTTAAAGAAATATCAAGATAGGCAAAATCTACTGGCAATCTGGCTCTAAAAACTCTCATTAAATACACTGAATCGTTTTGAACCGATTTTTCCGCTTCATCCATAAGGTTTTTATATTTTTTCAGCAAATCGGGGCTAAGGTATGAATCGTAGTAGTTTAAAGGGAAACCATAAATATTCAAAAATTCATTTTCCTGATTTTCGATCAATGCTTCGTGATAAAGGTCGAAATACGATTTTATGTAGCTGTTTGCCTCGCCGTAATATTTCCCCAAAAAATCGTTGATTATAGAATCGGCATCAATGTACGGGTCCCACAAAAGTTTTGAGATTAGGTATTGTTTCAGTTCAACCAAATCTGACCAGTTTCGGCTGCTACCTTGCTGAAACATCAAATCGACATTGTGCTTGTCGAAAAACTGAATGTTGGACTGCAAAACATGAAAATTTGGGAAGGGTGTCAGATAGTTTTTAAACTGAACAACATAATCCCACAGAAAAATATTGTTGGTAAGTTTTGCCCAATCTGCCATATCTTTCACAAAACCGGAGCTCCTTTTGTCGTCAGCTAAGGGCATGCTTCGGTTGCATTCAATAGAGCAAAACATAATATTAACATTTTCAAGAGGTTTGATATTTGTTGGTGCCGAGCGTGTGAACTGATAGGCAAGGGTTGAAATTTGTTTATCGGGAAATTCTTTTGCAATTTCGTTTGCCATAAAAACATATGCTCCCGAAATCCCTCCATAATTGTCGTACATTTTTTCGCAATCTGTGCATGTGCAATAATTGTAGCAATCGTTTTGCGAAACCGACCAATATTTCATTTCAGGTTTTTTTTCAATTTTTTTTCGCAGATTTTCTTTCAAAAGATTCATAAGCTCACGATTGCTCAAACAAAGCTGCCCATCGCTTATCCGATGATTTCCAACCAAAGAAAAATATTCAGGATGCTCATCAAAATATTTTTCCGGAGGTACAAGTTTTTGGAATGTATGCACAAAACTCCCCCAATTGTAGAGTTGCTCAATTTTGTGCCAGTATCGAAATTTTTCATCGCGAATGCCGGGGAAAAGTGTCCTTCTGAAAGAAAAAGCCGGCTTGTAGATTTTAAATTTTTCAGGAAGGATAATTTCAGAAAATTTTGGGATATATTCCTCATTTACATAAAGCAGCCTGCATCCCAGAAATTCTTCGACGAAAGTATAGGTAGCATAAATATTAGATTTTGCATTATTCCCGGAAATCAAAATGTTTTCGTCTATTTTTTTAATGAAAAAAGCATCCTCTTCTAAAGAATTTAACTCAATTATTGTTTTTGAATCTGTTATCAATTCATTGCCAATCAATATGTATTTTCCATTTTCATTGATATTGGTTTTAGTTTCTAAACGAACACCTGAGATTTTGAAAATGTAGTTTGAAATTTCCTGAGCGGCAAATTTTGTCAGACTGTCAGCTTTTTCTGAAACAACAATTGTATAGTCGGATTTTTTGTTTTCTATAAGTTTAATTTTATTGTTGCAACTTATACAAAAAAGTGCAATGAAGGAAACAGCAAGGAGGTAGTTTTTCATTTTATTAAATTCTATTCATATTTTTATAATTATACAGTTCAAAAATATTGTATTTATTTAATAAAATAGCTTGAATAATGAAATATTTATTTCAAAATACACATTCGTTTTATTAGTATTTCTTTGTTCGCTTCCAATTTGTAAAGGTATGTGCCTGATGGAAGATTTTTAGTTTTAAAAGTTGAAGTATGATTTCCAGCAGGTTTTGTTGTTGATTCCAAAACCTTCAATTTTTCACCAAGTATATTATAAACAGACAGCTCTATTTCAGTTTCAAATGGCATATAATATTTAATACTTGTTTCTTCTTTAAATGGATTTGGGATGTTTTGGAAAAGCATTACAGTTGATAATTGAGAGTTGACAATTGAAAGTTTTTCAACAATTGAAATTTTATTTGTTTTATAAAATTCATTGCCTTCAAACCAATTTTTTACTTCAATAACTTCTTCAATTCCATTATTCCAAATTTTGGCAATAAACATCTCATTTTCAATCATTCCATCAATTTCTACTGTCAGTTCATCATTTCCCCAAATAGAAATTGCTAGATTTTCTTCTTCAAAAACCGAACAGCCGACAAGTTTTCCGTTTTCGCTGAAAATTCCAATTTCTGAACCATAGGGAGGTTCATTTTCCCAGGCTGTTTTTGGAATACCGAGGGTCATATTTGAGCCTGTGTTTGGTGTTCCCTTGAAGTGATTAGTCTGAGGAGTTTGAATATTTGATTTTGAGAAATTTGAGGTATTTGCTGGATATGATAGAGTTGCTGAATTGTTCATTTTTATTTGATAGCCTTCGCCAGGATCCATATTCCCAATCATATTAATATTATATAATGGCCAATAAACATCTCCCAGATAGTTTTTTACCATTACAATATCGCTTACTATAGTGCTTAACATATCAATAATTGAAGCTGAGGTTTTTCGAAGATATGGAATATATGACCAGCCTGAGTCTATACTACAATTTGTATTTTCAGGCAGAACTGATAAACCTTCAATCATTAGTGTATCCGCATTATTCATTTTTATTTGATAAGCCTCACAAATAGTGATATCTCCAATAGTATTTATTCCATATATGGGCCAATAAATATGTCCTAAATCATCTTTTGCAATATCCACATTAGAAACAATATCCACAAAAATTGAATCCATCAATACTTCAAATGAAATTATATAAGTTGAAAAATAGCTCCAATTTAAACGAAGTGAAATAGCCTGGTATTCACTTGTAGTTAATGATGACAAGCCACTCTGTCCATTTTCAGCAAAATACTCTAGATGAGTAATCTGCATAGGAGGTGAAACACCCATATAAGTAGCAAAAGCAATATATTCAATATTTTCTGAATTATCCCATATTTTCCATTTAAATTCTTCTCCAACCACAAATCCATCATTACCAAATTCTTCACCCCAAGCAGCAATTGTTGTACTTGTGCTTTCCCAAATTTGATAGCCGGCACAAACCAGAGTTCCCAAAGAATCATAAAACACCCCAATATAATCATTGGAATCAATTTGAATACCATTTATGGTAATTGGGATTGTCTCTTGAATTAAGATTATATGATTTATAGCTGTTATAGTATATGGCCATGGTGGCAAGACAATACCAACTTCGAAAGAATCAATAGCAATACATCCATTATCATCAGTAACTGATAATCTATAAATTCCTGTTGATAACCCATCTATTGAATCTAATGTTTCGCCATTATCCCACGAATATAAATACGGAGAAATTCCTCCTGAAACTGTAATATAAATTGAACCATCGGTAGTACCAGCATTTGAAGCATCTGTTATGAAGCCAGTAATGTCAATCTCGCTTGGTTCGATAATTTCTATACTATCCATTCCGGTACAGCCTGATGAATCAGTAACAGATACAAAATACCATCCTGCTGACAAATTGGAAATTGTATCGCCAAAAACAATATTTGCCCAGTATTCTTCAACATAGAAATTTGAACCACCTGTAGGAACAACTATTGCCATACCATCATTACTACCATAGCATGATACATCAGTTGTTATAAATGATAGACTTATTGGAGGTGGTTCAGTTATAGAAAATGCTTCCATTATGCTGTCATTTGTAACATCAATAATTGTAACAAAATAAGTCCCGGCAATCAGTCCTGAAATGTCTTCAATTGTAGCACCATTTGACCAAACATAAGTATATGGAGTCATTCCTCCAAGAATAGATAAGTCAATCGTTCCATCTAAATATCCATAGCAACTTACATCTATCTTAAGATAATTAATACTGAGAGCAGTTAAATTTGATGTATCCTTGATGCAACGAACGGAATAACCGCTTGACTTAGAATATGCTGAGCGGTTAGATGCTGAATTTATGTAGTACAGATATCGGAACCAAGCCGACCCATTATTATTTTCGGTTGAACTCCACCAAAAGCCATCTATACCTGTATTATGAAATGAACCATCCATTTCGTGTCGATATCCGCCGGGAAGGGCAGTGAAACCACTTTCGTTAGTGGCTCCAGTATTTGGACTAATCCAATGAGTAATCCCATTTTCTTTTAGTTTACCACCTTCATTTGTTCCTCTCCATCCTGAAGAATCAACTGAGATTTGGTTCATTCCCATATAAATTTCAAGCTCTTTCCATTCATTATCGCTAGGTACATGCCAACCTGAAGGACATATGCCTTGTACATAACTTGGGCTGGAATTAGTGCTATTTGCACCGTTCATAGCTGCTGCCCAAGTATATAATGCCCCATATTCACTATTGAGATTATTGTTGTAGTAGCAAAAGGCTTTGTCGGTATTATTATCACCCAAATTAGCCCAAGTATTATTACTTGTTACTATCTGTATAGCTGTACCGTCAGCATAATGTTCAGTTCTCAAATTTTCCTTCATCCAACATTGATTGCCAATAAGTACCGTGTTGTATTGGTTTGAATCATAATCGTAAATTTGGCTACCGCAATTGAATTCACTTGTATCAATAGTAGTAAATTGCACTTCATCCCCATAAGCAGTACCTACACTATTTGTAGCATAAGCTCTTACATAGTATATTGAATTTGGAGTTAATCCAGTTAAATTGCTAATAAAAATTCCAATACCTGAACTTTCTGTAGTAAAAGAATTAGCTATACTTGGATTCCCAGTTGTATTCCAGCATAAACCTCTTACAATAATTTCAGCTCCTCCATTACTGGTAACTTCACCTACTCCAGTAGCTGAGGTTAGGGAAATGTTGGTTATGGTATCAGTAATAACTGATGGTATGCTAGCTTGTAATGTATCTGTATTCATGACACAACGAACGGAAAAACCATTTGATTTATAATTGTCAATATGGCGTCCAATTTGGGCACTGCTGCTGTAAAGTCTTCTAAACCAGGAGGCTATAATGTTGATATCAGTAGCACTCCACCAGTGTCCGTAATTACCTATTTCAAGGAATGAGCCATCACTATACACGCGATAACCTCCAGGCAGTGCTGTAAAACCACTATAATTTGTAGCTCCAATATTTGGATTATTCCAATGAGCAGTTCCTATTTCTTTTAATTTGCCACCTTCATTAGTTCCTCTCCAACCGGAAGAATCAACTGAAATTTGGTTCATTCCCAAATTTATCTCAAGTTCTTTCCATTCATTATCACTTGGCAAATGCCATCCTGATGGACAAACTCCTTGTACACCACTTGGGTTTGTTGTACTGCTATTTGCCCCGTTCATTGCTGCTGCCCATGTATATAAAGCTCCATACTCGGTGCTTTGATTATTATTGTAATAACAAAAGGCTTTGTCAGTATTATTATCAATTAGCGCTCCCCATTCGGTATTACTAGTTACAAGTGGTATAGAAGTTCCATCAGAATAATGTTCAGTTCGCAGATTTTCCTTCATCCAGCATTGACAACCAATTTGAACTATGTTATATAAGTTCCCATCAATATCACTTATTGTATCTCCACAAATTATATCACAAAGGGTTTTAAACTGCACTTCATTTCCATATGCTGTACCTACACTATTAATTGCATAAGCTCTTACAAAATAAGTTGAGTTAGGTGTTAGTCCTGTCAAATTGCTAACAAATGTTCCTACACCTGAACCATCTGAGGTAATAGAATCGACAATACTTGGGTTTCCGGTTGTATTCCAACATACACCTCTTACAATTACTGTGGAGCCACCATCATTGGTAACTTCACCTCCACCAGTAGCTGTAGTTTGGGTAATGTTAGTAATAGTGTCAGAAAAAACTGTAGGTATTGAAGCATTCTTGATACAACGAACTGAGAACCCTAATGCCTTGATGTTGTTGTTCGAGTACAGTTCTCCCATGCTTTCGTGCATGCCCCGATGCCAAGCGTAGGTGGATGAGTACTGAGTAGATGACCACCAGTTGCCGTTTCTGCCCTGGAAGCTGAAAGAGCCACTGTTGTAGTAGCCTCCGGGCAGGGCTGCAAAGCCAAAATCGTTGGTGCCATGGTGAGTACTGTTTGCGTCCCATCTGGGATGTGTTGAAGTACTGCAATCGCCACCCAACGGAGAACTTACTTGCCGGCACGATTTTAACTTGTTGCCCACATTTGATGAATTTATGTCAACATAAGTATTGATTAAATAATCAGACAAATTTGTCCATTCTGCATCGTTAGGTACATGCCAGCCGGTAGGACAAATGCCTTGAACTCCACTGGGGTTTGTAGTTGAACTTGTATCCCCTGCCATTACAGTATTCCAATCGTATATGCCTCCGTAAGTATCGCAATTGCTTGTATTATTGTCGTAACAATAACGAGTAATACTGTTGCCGGAAGAGTTACTTATGGATTTTAGATTCTCTTTCATCCAGCACTGATTACCAATTAGTATTGTGTTGTATAGATTTGAATCATAATCAATAATTGTAGATGTGCCACAAGTGAATGGTAGCGAAATGATTTCAGATATTTCATAATAATTGGAATATGAACAAGAATTACTATCAGTAATTGTTACATAATAACTCCCGGTTGATAGATTGAAAATATTCTCTGTGGTTTCAGAATTGCTCCACATAATTGTATATGGTGGTATCCCACCTGAAATTGACAGGTCAATTGCTCCATCAAAACTTCCGGATACAGAAACATTTATTATTTGTTCATTAATAGTGATTTCAGAACTTTTATTAATATAAATCAGGCTATCCAGAATACGCCAACAACCGGAAGAAGTATCTGTAGCTTTTATTCTATAATAATTGTTTATTGAATCTGTCTGAAATGTCCAAATTATTGTATCGTTGTAAATTCCGTATTGAGATCCGATTGTATCAAGAGTAACTGTATCGAATAAAGTATATTTTATTCCAACTTCCGGATTGATCAAAATAATATTAATATTATCGAAATTACATATAGTATCTTGATAAAATAATAGCATTGATGGTACTGTTTTGACACATCGAACACTAAGTCCCATAGCATTATTATAATGACTAAATGTTGCGTAAATTGCAGAATAAGTTATCTTATGATATTGCGCAGTATCAGGTAAACTTAAAGAAGATGTCCACCATATTCCACCCCAATTAATATTCATAAATGAATCTGTAACAAAACTACATAAACCTCCTGGCAGGCCTGTAAACCCACTACTATTGGTGGCACCGATGTTTGGACTTGCCCAATGTGAAGTGCCTGTTTCTTTCATTTTGCCTCCTGCAATTAGATAACCACCGAGATAATTGTCAAGAATATTCCATTCTATAGAATTTGGTACATGCCAACCAGAAGGACAAGCTCCTTGAACGCCACTGGGAACACTTTGACTGCTTGCTACGCCATTTGTTGCAGCCATCCAGTTATACAAGACTCCATAAGTTTGATAATTATATGTTGCTTTTGCATCAGGAACATTTGTCCCAGAGTAGTCATAAACATAATAATGAGGTAATGTTAATGAGCCAGAATCAGGAGGACCTACAGAAGGTAAATATGCCAGATTTTCTGCCATCCAACATTGATTGCCTATTTGTACTGTTTGATATATTTTTCCATCACGATAGTCAATAAAAGAATCCACACTGCTGAAAATTTCTAAATCATACGGAAGTGGATTAACTGTTAAAATAGTTTCAATAATACTATCACATCCTGAATAAGTTTGAAGACTATCATAGTAGTTTCCAGAAGTTGTTTGCCAAGTCCCATCTAAAAACATACTGTCTCCTTCGCAAATAGAATAATAGACAATAATATTATTGTTTGTTTCAAGGTTGATAGTTATTGTATCTGAACCAGTACATCCATTTATATTCATAACTTCAACCCAATATGTTCCAGCAGTATCTGCAAATATAGTCTGAGATGTGCTGCTGTCTTGCCATAAGTAGGAAATATAGCCTGAATTTGCTTCCAGAATAAGACTTGCTCCATCGCAAATAATTGTATCGGGTCCAAAGTTGATATTAATTTCAGAACTTTTATTAATATATATCAAGCTATCCAGAATACGCCAACAACCAGAAGAAGTATCTGTAGCTTTTATTCTATAATAATTATTTATTGAATCTGTTTGGAATGTCCAGATTATTGTATCGTTGTAAATTCCATATTGAGATCCGATTGTGTCAAGAGTAACTGTATCGAATAAAGTATATTTTATTCCAACTTCAGGATTGATCAAAATAATATTAATATTATCGAAATTACATATAGTATCTTGATAAAATAATAGCATTGATGGTACTGTTTTGACACATCGAACACTAAACCCCATTGCATTATTATGATGGCTATATGTTGCATATTCTGCAATATATGTTATAGCATGATATTGTGCAGTATCAGGTAAACTTAAAGAAGATGTCCACCAATATCCATCCCAATTAACATGAAAAAACGAACCTAAAGCAAAGTCACGCAAACCACCAGGAAGAGCAGAAAAGCCGCTACTATTTGTTGCACCAGTATTTGGATTTGCCCAATGTGAAGTGCCTGTTTCTTTCATTTTGCCTCCTGCAACTAAATATCCACCGAGATAATTTTCAAGATTATACCATTCCATAAAGCTAGGCAAATGCCATCCTGATGGACAAGCTCCTTGAACACCACTTGGGACACTTTGACTATTTGCTCCGCCATTTGTTGCAGCCATCCAGTTATACAAGACTCCATAAGTTTGATAATTATATGTTGCTTTTGCATCAGGAACATTTGTCCCAGAGTAGTCATAAACATAATAATGAGGTAATGTTAATGAGCCAGAATCAGGAGGACTTACAGAAGGTAAATAAGCAAGATTTTCTGCCATCCAACATTGATTGCCTATTTGAACAGTTTGATATATTTTCCCATCACGAATGTCAATAATAGAATCCACACTGCTGAAAATCTCTAAATCATACGGAAGAGGATCAACAGTTAAAATAGTTTCAATAATACTATCACATCCTGAATAAGTTTGAAGACTATCATAGTAGTTTCCGGAAGTTGTTTGCCAAGTCCCATCTAAAAACATACTGTCTCCTTCGCAAATAGAATAATTTACAATGAAATTATTGCTTGTTTCCAAGCTAATTGTAATCGAATCTGAACTGATACATCCATTTGCATCTGTTATGATCACTTCATAAAAGCCTGCAGAAATGTTAATCAAATTCTGAATAGTTGATCCATTGTTCCAGAGATAATTATATGGAGATATCCCGCCTGAAACTGTAAGGTTAATTTCACCGGTAGTGAAATTATTACAATCTAAATTATTACCGGAAAGTCCCAAATTAAGTGCGCTTGGTTCTGTAATTGAATCACTGTTTAAAACGCTACAATCATTGTCATCAGTAAAAGTTATGGCATATAAACCTGCAGGTTTGCCTAATATTGTTTCTGTTGTTTCACCGGTACTCCATAAGTATGAATAAGGTGTTGTTCCTCCGGTTGGAATTGTGGAAATAGAACCATCTGATCCTTGATAACATGAAACCTCAGTTTGCGAAAAAGTAATATTTAATGCAGATGTAGGTTGAGTAATTGTAATACTTGAATCATGCTCGCAACCATTTTCATCAATAATTGATAATGTATATAAACCAGCATATATTCCTGAAATAGTTTCAGTTGTTTCACCACTTGACCAAGAAAAATAATAGGAAGGTATTCCTCCGGAAACAGTTGCTATAATAGAACCATTTGAACCTTGATAACAAGTAACATTTGTTTGAGAAAAAGAAATGTCTATTGGAGTTGAAGGTTGAGTAATCTCAGCAATTGTGTCTTTTATACAACCATTTCCATCTGTTATTTGAACTGCATAAGTGCCAGCAGTTTGATTTGACAGATTTTGATTTGCGGAAATTGTTGTTCCAATTGATGTCCATTCATTTCCTTCATGCCAATCGAAAGAAAATGGAGTTGTCCCATTAAGTACTAATTGGATTTCGCCATTATTCCCGCCAAAACAGCTTAGGTTATTTACTAAAATAGTTATGCCAACACTATCTTTATGCAACATAACAGAAGTAACTGCATTACACGAATTTGCATCAGTAACAAGTATTGAATAAAAATCTTCTTGAAGATTGAAAATATCTTGAGAAGTTTCACCATTATTCCATAAGTAATAATATGGTGGACTTCCCCCTGAAACTGATAAGTCGATACTTCCGTACGAATTACAAGTTTCATCTGTAATATCTAATGACAACTGTAAACTTGGAGGTTGGCCAATATTTATTGACCCTATAGTAGTAGCACCTCCTAATCCTGTAACAGTAACATAATATGAAGTTGCATATAGGTTATACAAATCTTCGGTTGAAAAATCATCCCCATAACCACTTGTCCAAAAAAATGTGTAAGGACCAGGAAAATTAATTTCATCTATGGTCAGATCTATTGTTCCTTCAGCCTCAAAGGCACAGCTTGCATTTATAATAGCAAAAGTTAAATATCCTTGAACTACAATGGTGTCTTGAGCTTTTAATAGGGAGATGTTTAATAAAAAGCAAAGAACTATGCCAAATATTAAAGGATTATTTGATTTTTCCATAACAATATAATTTTATTTATTAACAATTGAAAAGTTATTCAGTCATTTTAGACAACAATATTTCCATTTCTTTGCATTATTTTTAAAATCAATAAATATTGCTGCTAATTTAGTGAAAAAATATCATTTTCAATTATCAAAAAACAATCAAATTTTAAATTCTCATTCTATCAATCTATTTTGCATAGCAAATCGAATCATCTCAGCAGAGTTTTTAACGCCAAGTTTAGATAACAAATGTTTGCGGTGAGTTTCTACTGTTGACTGACCGATGAACAATTTCTCAGCTATTTCTTTTGCAATATATCCATGACTGAGCAGTGTTAAAACTTCCTTTTCTCGACGTGTGAGAATAATATTCCTGGTGGTTTGTGACTTCGATGGTCTGGAAAAATATGTTTCTTTCACTGCTGTACTGAAATATTTTTCTCCATCTGAAATTTTATTTAGAGCTTGAATAAGTTCATATTTTCCTGCATTTTTTAAGACATATGCGTCAACTTCTAAATCGAGCAGGGTTTTGATTATTCCAAATTCTAATATCATTGAAACCATCATCACTTTTGTATAAGGTAATTCTTCTTTTATTTTTTGGCACAATTTAATTCCATCAATTTCGGGCATCCTTATATCAAGAATTGCCAAATCTGGTTGCAATTGTACAATTTGATCATATGCTGTTTTACCGTCCTGAGCCGATCCAACTAATTCAAATTTTTCTGTATTTTTAATAATTGCTTCCAAACCATCGGTAAACAATTGGTGATCGTCTGCAATAAAAATTTTTAGTTTTTTCATTATTTTTAGTTTTTATAAATTCCTGCCCTCCACTCGTACTCATTCCTGCGTAGGCAGGAATCTCTAACGAATTAATTACTCAACTCCAAAATATTTCTACCCAACTCCATGGGATTCCTGCTTTTGCAAGAATGGCACTTCAACATACAAACTTGTTCCTTCACTTTTTTTCGATTTTATATCTATTTTCCCATTTAAGAATTCTACACGAGTTCTGATACTTTTTAATCCGAGTCCTTGTGCTTTTTCTGCTTTTTTTATATCGAAACCCTTGCCATCGTCTTCAATAGTTAGAGCCAACAAACTACCATCGTTTATTAATTGTAGAATAACATTATTTGCTTCAGAATGATGAAGAATGTTTTTCATTGCTTCTTGAATAATTCTGAAAAGCATCACTTCAATTGTTGAATCGAGGCGTTTCTCAAGGCCAATGGTTTGTATATCGATATATAGTTTTTTTGTTGATGAAATGTTTTGCCCCAAATCTTCCAAAGCTGTTGGCAAGCCTTCTTTGCTTAAGCTCATTGGCATCAAATTGTGAGAAATCCTACGTACGTCTTCGTAAGCATTATTGATTTGAGTACATGTTTTTTTTAAACTATTAGCATGCTTTGGATCAAGATTCTCGAGATGAAGTTTTATTGCAGCCAACTGACTGCCCAAATCGTCGTGAAGGTCGAGTGCTAAACGTTCTCGTTCTTTTTCCTGCCCTTCAATCATATATTTCATGGACAATAGCTTTTGAGCTTTTTCGAGTTCAGCAATTTTTTGTCTGTTTATTTCAGCTTGTTTTTCAGCAAGTTGCGATTTAGTTTTCAGCCTGTTCGAGATATAAATAATTATCAAACCGGTGATAATTAGAATTGCAATTAAGCCTCCCCATAAAATCAATTGTGTCTTGCTTTTCAATTTTATGTCATTTTCTAATAGTTCAATTTTTTGTTGGTCTTGCTCACTTTCGCAAATTAGATTTTGCTCTTTCAAGTCAAATTCAAATTGATATTCAAGCCGGTTGATTGCTCTGATATTTTCTTCATTCAAAATAGAATCGGAAAGCGTTTTAGACAAATTCAGGAAATTATATGCCTGTTCGTAATGTTTGGTTTTTGCATATACTTGCGATAATTGTAAAGTAATATCTTGCTGTTTTGCCGCCAAATTTGTACCTTTTGAAAATTGATCTGCCAGTTTTAATGCTTTTATTGCAGGTTCATATTCTTTTCTGGAAAAATAAAATTCCCCCAAGCGAAAATATGAAAGTACAAGAACTTCACGGTCGCCACTGCTTTTTGCAATTTTGATAGCAGCATTTATATCTTCAAGTGCATCTTTGTTTTTCCCCATTTCTTGAAATATTTTCGATCTTACTACATATGCTTCAACAATTCCCAAATCATCGGATGTATTAGCAAGAGGTACATTTTCTTTAATATATTTCCATTTTGAGATTGATTTGTTAATTGTTTCAAGCGATTTGGATAATTGGTTTTGGTCGAAATACATACTTGCCAAATCATTCAGTAAACCGGCATAAGTGTAATGCCTCTCTTGTGTTATGCAAGCATCTTCAGCAATTTCAAAATAACTTTTTGCTTTTTCATATTCGCCAATTTTATAATATGTGTATGCAATAGCGGCAATTGCTCCTGCTGTATCTTTACTGTTCAATTCTCTATTGCCATAAAGTGCTTTAAAAAAATTATTTAAGGCAAATTCGTAATTTCCGCTTTTTACATATACATAACCTTTAAGATATATTTTTCGATAAGTATTTAATCCCGCTTCTTCCATTAACGAAATGCAAGTATCATGATAATTTATTGATTCCCAATAAAGATTCCGGTGTAATGTCAGCGATCCCATGTCTCCATAGCTTTCAGCCATTCCTTCAATATTTTGCTTTGATTTATGAAAATTTAGTTTTTCATATAGTATATTTATTGCTTTGTCAAGTTCATCATTCAAATAATAAACGATCGCTCTTTGTCCGAAATATCTCGATTTCCATTCTTCATTATGAGTACTATCGGCAAATAATTTCATTTCGTGAATATATTCAAATGCCAGAGCAGTATCTGTTGATGAATATATCCAACTAAGGTTTATTAATGTTTGAAATTTTATTGAATCAGAGCTTGCTGTATCCAATGTATATTTCAATTCAGCTACTCTGTTCAAATCTACTTTCTGAGCAGAAATCGTTTGAAATGAAAGTACTATTAATATGCAAAGGAAAAATATGTTTATATGCTTCATAATTTGTTTTATTGTTTATCCTTGAGCCAAGTGTTAATCGCTAATTTCCAATATTTTAAATTCAACTCTGCGGTTTTTTGCCATATTTTCTTCTGTGTCATTGAGTACTAAGGGTTTGCTTTCTCCATAGCCGATAGCTTCCAGTCGGTTTATTTCTATTCCATTTTTCACTAAATAATCTACAACTGATTGAGCTCTATGATCCGACAAATTTTCATTGTATTCATGTGTTCCCAAATTATCGGTATGTGCAGAAAGTTCAACTTTAATCCCTTGATGTTCATTTAGTAAGCTTATTAGTTTTTGAAGTTCAGGGTAGCTGCTTTTGTTTAATGTAGCTTTGTCGAAATCGAAGCTAATGTTCGATAATTGGATAGAAGCATCTTTTTTTAGTGGTGTCAAATAAATATCTTTTTCGATTAGGCTAGCATTAAAATTATGAAATGTCATATAATATTCGAAGGCAGTGAGAAAGGCTCTCAAAGCTTTTTGCTGAAAATTTTTTGTTTTTTTTCCGTAAGGAAGAAAATCGTTCGAGACTTTTAGTTCGTCAGCCTTTTCCCATTCTGCTTCAGCTTTTTTTATTAAAGCTTCAGCTTTTTGTTCCCATTTTTGTCCATTTTCTTTTATCGATTTGTTCGATTCTACTCTATATGTTTCCAATAATTCTTCCAATAGAGAAAAATATTGATTATTGCCCGAATATGAATTTTCGTAAGATTCCCAGATTTTTTTGTGCTTCAATATTCTAAGTTCTTTTTGATTTTCATATAGTTTTTTTCTTGCCTGTGCATTTTTTGCATCTTCAACTTGCACATCCATAAGAGAAATTTCACTGTCTAATTTCTGAATTTCTACCTTCAAAATTTGGTTTGCATCAGCTTGTTTTTTATCAGCTTTAGTTTGCTTTTCTTTTTGACTTTCGTTTAAAATCAGTTCGTTCCATAATTCAGATAGTTCTTTGCCGGAATTTAAGCTATTAGATATTTTAAATTCGGGAGCTTCAAGAAAAATATCTTCAGAAAAAAATGAATATCCTTGAGCTGATGTCAGCAAACTATAATTTCTCCCTTTTTCGAGGAAATTTTTATAAATGCCTCCTGTCTCATTTTCTGTCAAAATATATAAACTTGCAGTATCCTTGATTGGAATTATTTCGATTTTAGCTCCTGAGATTTTTTCTTTAGTCTCAATATCGAAAAGCCTGCAAACCAATTGAATGGCATTTGCAAACTCTTCTTTTTTCGGAGCTTTTGCAAAATAAATGTCATCCATTTGAGAGCTATTAGTTACGGCATAGTAATAAGCCTCTCCATCGGCAGCTACCGTAGCAAGTTTATCATCGAAGGGAGTATTCAGGAAACTTAAATTTTCGGGGTTTTCCCATTTTCCATTTTCATTTAAATATGTTTTGTAAATATCCCAGCCTCCGGTTCCGCCTTGCCGGGAAGAAGAAAATAGAAGAGTTTTTCCATCTGGCAATATTCTTGGGCATTCTTCGCAAAACATATTTACGGGGTTTGGCAACATCTCGGGTGTTCCCCATTCGCCGTTTTTCTTTTTTTTACTTTTGTAAATAAAATAGCAAGCACTGTTTTCGCTCATCTCGCCAGCCCGCACATTTCTCATAAAATATAAAACCTCCCCATCGGGCGATAGAGACGGAAAACCATCAAAATAGACTGAGTTTATTTGTTCGCTAAAGTTACGAGCATTTTCCCATTTATTTCCAACTTTTTCGGCAATCCAAATATCCATGTTCCCGAAACCGGGCTCCTGGTCTGTTGTAAATAGCAAGTATTTGCCATCGTATGTCTGAAATGCTCCACCCACAAATTTTGATTTATCCATTAATTCGTTTATTTCTTCTATTGGTCTGGGTTTCGACCATTTTTTTTCACCCATTTTATGCGATTGGTAGAGTCTCCAACGTCCTGAGTTGTCAGCTTCATATATCAAAGTTTTACCATCGTAGCTAATGCTTGGAGAATATTCGTTGTGCTCGATAGTATTTATTGGATATGCCATTTTTTGATATTCCTGACTAAAACTAAGCACCGATATAAATAATAAAAATATACTGTATTTCATAAATAAGAAGTTGAAAGTTTTTAAAGTCTTTTATGTTTTCAAGTTTAATATTGATAATTCTTAGTTTATAACTCATAGTTTATCATCATCATCTGCGAACCACTGTTATAGTTGATTATACTGCCTGTCGGAAATTGATAGGAATAGTGCAGGAACAACTTTTTTATTTTTAAACCAAGAATTACGGAAGCGGAATTTGTGCTATGGTAGGAAAAAGACAAAATGTACTTTTTCGAGCGAGTAATTTTAATGTTGGCATCAAATTGGTTTGAAATGCTTCTGTAAATAATAGAAGGGCTGAGAGTTGTCTTTTTAGCTTCATTAAAAATTATTCCGCTGTGAACGAATATTTGATTTTTGCTTTTTTCAATTTCGTTTTTCACATCAGAAAATTGTATTGTTTGCGAAAGCAAGTGAAGTGCAGAAGCTCCGAGGAAAAAATTCTTATATTTATAAAATAATCCAAAATTCAGATTAGGTAACAAGATATTTTCGTTTGACCTAAGTGATGGATCGTTCATGTCGCTGGCTATAAATTCGCTATTGTTGTGCCCAAGAAGATAAATTGCAGCACCTAAACCCAAACTTAAGTTATGATTTGCTTTTTGTAAATGATAAGCATAAGCAAGATTTACTCCGGTTTTTGAGAATGGTTTGTTTATATCGTTGAAAACAAATCCTCCAAAACCAACTCGGCCGGTGCGAGGGATTCGACTTTTGCGAATCAATTTCCCGCTGTGATTGTAACGCCCTTTTGCTTTTATGCGCGAATCGAAGGAAAAGCATTGTGAGCGAGGAGCTTCAGACAAACCTAACCATTGCATTCTTGATAAAAAGGAAATATTTGTTGTCTTGTTTATTCCCGCAAGGGCAGGATTTGTAATAAATTCGTTTAATAGATTCTCGTTGTTTAAAGGCATAATTTGAGCCTGCAGAAAATATACAGAACTCAGCAATATTGTAAATAGAATTTTTCTTTTCATAATTTTCAATTTTAGCGAATTATCGAAACTTTGCCTTGCAAGGCATTCGATCCATTATTTAAATTTATAGAATAAAAATAAGCATCGGAAGGTAGTAATTTTTCCTGAAAACGTCCGTCCCATGGAATTTGATAACCTTCTGAATCGAAGACTAATTGTCCGTACCTATCATATATTTTTACTTCAATTTGAGGAACAAATTCCACACCTTCAATCAGCCATAGTTCATTGAATTCGTCTCCATTTGGAGTAAAAACATTAGGTATTTTCAAACATGGCGAAATAGAAATTGGAACTTCAAAAGTGAAATTTTTAATGCAATTATTGCTGTCGCTTACTTGTAATTCGTAATATCCTGATGAAAGTTGAAATACAGAATCGCTCCCTAATGTGTTGTCCCAAAAAATTGAGTAGGGTGGGCTTCCTCCCGAAGGATCGATTTTGATAGAGCCATCGTTTGCAAATTCACAACTTGTAGGAAAAATGTTTTCATTGGCTAAAATTTCTTCTGGTTCAGCAACTAATATACTTGCCGAGCTTTCGCAATTGTTGGCATCTGTTAGCGATAATGAATATTCATTTGCGTATAAATTCAAAATGGAATCTGTGTTTTCGCCATTCGACCAAGCGAAAGTATATGGTGTAAGTCCACCATTTATGTTAGATGAAATTTTCCCTGTTTCGTTTCCAAAACAAAGCAGATCAGAAGCTTCAAGACTTACCACTAATTGGTCGGGTTGAAGCAATTCTATCTCAAGCATTTTTCTGCAGAAATTCTGATCTACAACTGTGAGGCCGTAAGTTCCTGCAGGCAAATCTGTTAAATCTTCCGATTGGCTCGAATTCGACCAAAAGTAATGCGAAACGGGCATAGTTCCGCCTGAAACGCTAATATCTATGCTGCCATCAGAAAATCCAAAGCAGCTAAGCTCTTGAATGTCAATTTGTATTTGTATTGGTTCAGGTTCAAGGATTTCTGCACTATCCTCAAAAAGACAATTATTGTCGTCTGAAATGGAAACACTGTAAACACCTGCTGCAAGCTCAATTAGTGAGTTTTCGGTTTCGCCATTTTCCCAAATGGGAGAAGAATATGGAGGCGTAGCTCCCGAAAATGAAATATCAATAGTACCCGTAGTATTTCCGTAGCAGTCGATATTTCCAATCACGAAGTCTATTATTAAGTTTGGTGGCTGAGTAATTTCAATGCTTAGTGATTCCGTACAGTTTGCCTGATCGGTAATTGTGAGAGTATAGGTTCCGGCGAAGAGGGATTGCATATTTGCAGTAGTTTGACCGCTATTCCAAACATATGAAATGTAAGGAGGAGTGCCACCCTGAATGTTTGTTGTAATCTGCCCATTTTCGTCTCCATAGCAAAGAAGATTTGTTTCGGAAAACGAAATCTCAAGTTCTGGTGGTTCAATAATAGTTGCAGAATTTGAAGTTTCGCAATTGTTGGCATCAATTACGGTAACATAGTAGGTTCCTGCGAGAATCCCGCTAATGTTTTGATCGCTCATTCCATTGCTCCAAATGAATTGTTGGTATGGAGCGGTTCCACCATTTATAGTAAGATTTATATATCCATTGGTTTGACCATGGCAGGCAATATCGCCGGCATAAATTGTTGTACTTAATGCTTGCTGGGGTTGAGTAATTTCAATTTCCAAACTGTCTTTGCAGGCATTTCCGTCTATTATATTTATTGTATAAATACCGTATGGCAAATTTGTTAAATCTTCTGAAGTCTGCCCTGTTGACCAAAAGATAGAATAAGGATTAGTGCCACCCATGAGAGTGATGTCAATTTCTCCATCTTGAAATCCAAAACAACTTACATTTTGAACTATTGGATTAAATTGAAGTTCGCTTGGCTGCTGAATTTGGATATTGTCGTATTCGTTACAGCCGTGAAAGTCTGTTAATGAAACAAAATAATAGCCTGCACTCAGACTATCGGGATTTTGTTCGTTTGAATTGTTAGACCAATTGAAAGAGAAAGGTTCTGTTCCTCCCGAAACAACTGCAGAAATTGAACCTGTTTCTTCGCCAAAACATAGTACATTTTGAGCGTTCAATTGTAATGAAAGTTCGGTAGGTTCGATAATTTCAACTGTATCTAAAGTTCTGCATCCGAAAATATCGGAAACTATGAGTTCATAAATTCCGGTGTTCAGTCCGCTAATATCTTCGATTGTTTCGCCATTCGACCATTCTATTTCGCTATATGTTTGACTTGTGAATGATACGGTAAGGTCGATAGCTGCATCGGCATATCCGTAACAGCTTATACTATCAATATTAAATGATAATAATAAAATATTTGATTCTGAAACAGTTACAGTTTGACTACTTATTGATGTGCAAGAATTTGCATCAGTGAATGAATAACTTATAATGTGATTTCCAATTCCGGCTAAAAGCGGATTAAAAATATTAGAGATTAATCCTGTTCCGCTTAAAATTCCACCAGCAGGCTGAACCATAGCTGTATCTAATTCAGCAGAAATGCAATAATTGGTGTTCAATCCTATGAGGCTAACTGAAGGTGCAGGCAAAATGTCAACAGCTTGCTCTAATGTGTCGCTACAGCCATAAATGTCGGTGTAGGCATAAGTGATAATGTTTGTTCCGAGATTGGCAAGATTTGGATAAAATGTGCTACCAGTAATACCATTACCTGAAAGCAAACCGCCGACAAGATTTGGCGAAATCAGTTGTGCATTTTCGTTTTCGCAATAGCTTGAATTGAATCCGGGTAAACTCAGAATAGGCAATGGATAAACAATAATTTCCTGAATTATAGAGTCGGTGCACAAATTTGCAGAAATTGAAATTAAGGAGACTTCGAATGTATCGGGAAATTGATAAATGTACTGGGGCGAAATTGAGGTACTTGTATTATTGTCTCCAAAGTCCCATTCGTAGTTCATAATTCCTTGCGAAATTGAAGATGTATTCACGAAATTGGCTGTATCTGAAAAACAAATATTTTCAGCAAAGAAATTTGATTGCGGTGTTGTCATGACCTGTACTTCTAGGCTGGTGTCGTTATAGCATCCTACTTCTGTGAATGCCTGAAGATATACCAAATATGTCCCGGAGGTATCGAACAAATGAATTGGATTTTCTAAAGTGTCGATTATTTGGTCCCCAAAATCCCAAAAATAATCTTCTATCCATCCTTGAGAAACTGTGGTGTTCGAGTAAAAATTTGTAGCTACACCTGCGCAGCTTAAATCGTAGGTAAAATCTACCGCTGGCACTGAATGGCTATAACGCTCAACAATTAAAGTATCATTATTTATATTGTCGTCGAATGAATTTACTATCCAAATTTTAAAAACATAAGTCCCGTATGCTTGCAAGTTTTGTGTTGCCGAAAAGGTAAATCCTAAATCGTTGTTTGTTGAACCTGAGATAGTTTCAGTGAAAATCTGTCCATTATTTACCTGATACGAAACTGTAATGTTCAGAAATGGAATATCTCCGAATTGTTTTAAATATATAGTAACCGAATCGTTGGCAGTTAAGGCACAGTGTAAAGTTGGGCTAATTAGATCCGTTACTCCGAAATCGACCATAAATTCGTCTGCGCCAATATCCGGTGCCGATTGGTCGCGTATTTGATTATCAATATCGTAAAGTATGCTTGGAATGGAAATTCCAGCACCATTAATCTCCCTCTGATATGGTCTCAGTTCTGTATAGCTTTCATAATATGGATTAAAGTCCATAGAATTAGCATCAAAACCGGTAGTCGTTTGCCAATTTGCAAGTGTTTGAATGTCTGTTCCTGCATTTTTCCAAACCATGCTTCCCGAGCTGAAATAGTTGTTGTAATCCATTTGCAGGTTCAGCGGGCTATTTGCTATATCAGCGGAATATCCTCCACCGCTGTTCGAGAAAATATTGTTTTTAATATCAAGATTGTCGGCATCTTCGATATAAATTGCCCGGCTCGATGTGTTAGTGTTTGTTACATTTATTGAGTTGAATAAGACTTTAGAATTGTCGCCATAATAATTAATATAAATTCCGCTTTTTTCGGCAATTCCTTCAATTTGAATAAAGTTGTTAATAGCTTCTACATTTGGGCAATGGATTCTAATACCATCATCATTAAGTATGTTCGATATTATATTATTTTTTATAAATATGCTGTCTTGAAACTGATAAGAATATATTTCTATGCCGTAATAGCTCCCATTTTCAAGCATATTGTTTTCGATATCAACATTACCGGAATAATTTACATCAATTGCCCGATCGAAATTACTAATTGAGTTTTTAAATATTTGAATGTTTTTTGAATAATCTATCTCGAAACAGAAACTATTAGAGTTAGGAATTATATTATTGTTTATACTAATATTTTTAATTTGATTAGTTGAAGTTCCTGATATTCGTATAGCTCTGTTTGGATTGCCATCGAAATGGCAGTTTTTAATTTCCACTAATTCACTTTCTGAATTTAAGTAGATAGAATAGCTTCCATAGAGTTTACAATTTGCAATTTCAATATTGTTGCTCGCTTGAATCCAAACTGGATAATTTCCCGATAATCTTTTTATACTTATATGACGAATATATATATATTCAGTATTGTTCAAATTTAAAGTATAGTTCAGAATATTGTTAGTCTGAGTATATTCGAGGCTCACTAAACTGCTATCAAGGTTTTCGCCAATAAAAGACACAGTATTAATAGAATCAACACCTTGAATTTGCCCGATTTCGATTTGCTCGGAATAAATTCCATCTCGTACATAAAACACTACGGGGCAGCTAATTCCTGCATTGTTTAGTATAGTAACAGCTTCTGTAAAATTCTGAAAATGGGGGTTTGTACCTCCTATGGTGTAGTTGCCGCAAAGTGGAGTAGAAAGGTCAACAATTGTAGTTGTGTCGTTGTAATTATCGCAATCAGCTTGATTATTAGGAAGCGTTGTCCAAACTGAAACATCATAATTCGAGCCTCCAACGAAAGTATAAGTTCCTATTTGCACAATTTCGTTTTGAGCAGAAATTAAATTTCCTGACCAAATAAATGGGATTTGAATTTGGCCATTTACAGTCCAATTTATTTCAACTGAAGTTAAAGTTCCGCTTCCTTGATTTTGAAGTTCAACTTCGATGTTTTGCAATCCGGCTGCGAGAGGATTTGAAAGTCCGCTAATAAGGTTTACTCCAGCATCAATTGTGCAAGGCGAAAATTCTCTGGCTCCAATGTCCGGAGGATTTGACCTTATGGTAGAATCAATGTCGATTGGAATTCCTGAAATTGAAATTCCTGCTCCATCCAAAAGAATTTGATTGATACTTAAATCGCTAATGCTGGAATAAAATGGATTTTTGTCCTTAGAATTCGCATCAAAACCGGTAGTCGTTTGCCAATTTGCAAGTGTTTGAATGTCTGTTCCTGCATTTTTCCAAACCATATTCCCCGAGCTGAAATAGTTGTTGTAATCCATTTGCAGGTTCAGCGGGCTATTTGCTATATCAGCGGAATATCCTCCACCGCTGTTCGAGAAAATATTGTTTTTAATATCAAGATTGTCGGCATCTTCGATATAAATTGCCCGGCTCGATGTGTTAGTGTTTGTTACATTTATTGAGTTGAATAAGACTTTAGAATTGTCGCCATAATAATTAATATAAATTCCGCTTTTTTCGGCAATTCCTTCAATTTGAATAAAGTTGTTAATAGCTTCTACATTTGGGCAATGGATTCTAATACCATCATCATTAAGTATGTTCGATATTATATTATTTTTTATAAATATGCTGTCTTGAAACTGATAAGAATATATTTCTATGCCGTAATAGCTCCCATTTTCAAGCATATTGTTTTCGATATCAACATTACCGGAATAATTTACATCAATTGCCCGATCGAAATTACTAATTGAGTTTTTAAATATTTGAATGTTTTTTGAATAATCTATCTCGAAACAGAAACTATTAGAGTTAGGAATTATATTATTGTTTATACTAATATTTTTAATTTGATTAGTTGAAGTTCCTGATATTCGTATAGCTCTGTTTGGATTGCCATCGAAATGGCAGTTTTTAATTTCCACTAATTCACTTTCTGAATTTAAGTAGATAGAATAGCTTCCATAGAGTTTACAATTTGCAATTTCAATATTGTTGCTCGCTTGAATCCAAACTGGATAATTTCCCGATAATCTTTTTATACTTATATGACGAATATATATATATTCAGTATTGTTCAAATTTAAAGTATAGTTCAGAATATTGTTAGTCTGAGTATATTCGAGGCTCACTAAACTGCTATCAAGGTTTTCGCCAATAAAAGACACAGTATTAATAGAATCAACACCTTGAATTTGCCCGATTTCGATTTGCTCGGAATAAATTCCATCTCGTACATAAAACACTACGGGGCAGCTAATTCCTGCATTGTTTAGTATAGTAACAGCTTCTGTAAAATTCTGAAAATGGGGGTTTGTACCTCCTATGGTGTAGTTGCCGCAAAGGCTTGATGAAAGCCCAATATTAATTGTATCATTCAGTGGATTTGCATCGAATCCTAAATTTGGATTTTCTACCCATATTTTTAAATCGACAGGAATTCCTGAAACAAAATTGTAGGAGCCCAAAACTACATTGCTATCCGACTCAAGAAAGGGTAAATTCCCCATCCATGAAAAAGGGGTTTGCAGACTGCCATTTATTTCCCATTGAATTGTAGTATTGAGAACTGTATCAGCACCATAGTTTTTAATGACAATTTCAATATCGTTTAGTCCAGAAGAAAATGGCATTGTTGGTGATAATAAATCAACAATCCCAAGGTCTAAGCTCAAAGGAGCAAAGACTCTGATGTTGTCGATTGCCCAAAAATGCAAACCATTTCCTATCCATACAAAACGTAGCATAGCATTTGAAATTCCTCCTGCAAATGTAGAAATATTGAACATTTCACTTGAGATTCCTATTGTTGGGTTTGTAAATTCTGTTACGATATTCCAGGAAATCCCATCGAAAACTTCAACTCTGGCAGTGTCGGGACTTGTTCCGGTAAATTTATGATCGAAAAACAAAAAAATATTGCTCCCAATTGAGGCATCGAAAGCCGGAGTTTGTAACCAAACATTTTCTGCCCCACCAGCCGATGAATAGTTTTGACTATCGAAAATTGCAAAGTTTCCAATAAATGGATAGGCTAATGTTTGTCCTCCCGGATTGTCGAAATGCCATAGGTCTGTTGTTAATCCTTGTACTTGGTTCTGAGTCCATCCTATGGGCGGAATAGTATCTGTTGCCGTACTGAAATCTTCGTTCAGGATGTAAGTTTGAGCAACAAGGTTTGAATTAATAAAAAAGAAAAAACCTAAATTTGCAATTAGTATGTAAAATGTCTTCATAAAATTTTGATTAAAATATTTGAACAGTTTTTGTTATTGTTAAAATCATAATATCTAAATTCCCAAATTGTTTTATAATCATGCTTTTACACATCAAAAACAGAATAATAACTATTATCCAAATATAGAAAAATAGATTGTTAGATTGCAAATAAATAAGAATATTAAGCATAATAATCATTTTTAAAATTTGCTTAGATTACATATGATGAAATAACAGATGATATGATTTATATGCTTCGATTTCAACAAAAGATTAGAGAGCAAATAACATATAGATTTTTTGTAAGTATTCCTCTGCTTATTTTTCATATTTATTAAATAAACAACATATATTAAAACTAAGCACAAATTTATAATGAATATGGATTTTAAATTTTACAAAAATGAAGTGAAAATATATCCCTATAAATGGGGATTTTTATTATTTGTAACTCAATGAAAATTGAATATTAATTTTATGAAAAAATCAAAAATTTCATTTGGTTCGATTAAATCAAACATCCCGTTGTAAATTGTCTCCTCAACTTAAAAACTGTGCAAGACTATTATTAAGTTTCTTTTAAGAACCGCATAAAAACATTGAAACTAATCAATGTCGAAAACTTGAAGTTAACAATAAGCTTTCTTTGTGAAACAACTATTACACAAACTTGCTCAGAGAAGCACAAACTTGCACAAAAAACAAAAGGAATTATTTAGAACCGGACATAATAACTTTTCAGTACACTGATTCGTTGCAAATCAGGCAATTAAGAAAATTCATTGAGCTTAGACTTAAGTTCGTTTTCAAGCCTATTTTTAGCATATTTATATCCAATATCAAATATTTCGGTTAGTTTTGAAGTTTCCAAAACGCTATACTTGTTCAGTTTTGGTGGTTCGAAAAACATATCGCATTGATGAGATTTGTATCTTACATTTTTTCCAATACTCAAGTGAAACGAACGTATTGCAATGCTCACTAAATTATTGAATTCCTTTTCTTTGCTCAAAGGATTTACATGAATTCCAATTATTTTATCGGCCAGACTTCGAATTGGATTTATTGGCAAGTTATTTAAAACACCTCCATCAACATAAGGGATTCCGTCTATCACCACTGGAGAAAACAGTACCGGAATGCTTGCCGATGCAATAATTATACGTATCAAATTTCCTGAAGAAAAATATACACATTTTGCATTTATTAAGTCAGTTGCAGCAATGAAGAGAGGAATTTTTAAAGTTTCGAAATTTGTTGATTTTAAGTTTTTCCTTAAAGTACGAGTTAGTTTTGAAATTTTGAGTAATCCCTGCTTTGGAAAAGACAATTCCCAATATTTCGATTTTGAATTAATAAACATTTGAAGTATTTCGTCTGGCGAATATCCATCGGCGTATAAAGCTCCAAAAACTGCACCTGAGCTTACCGCTGAAATATAATCTGGAAATATTCCTTTTTCGTTCAGTGCTTTTATTGCTCCGAGATGAGCAATCCCTCTGGCACCGCCACCACTTAACACAAAAGCTACTTTATTTTTCTTTGTAATTACTGGCATATCTCTTCTTTTTTTAAAATTACATTTGTTTGATTAATGTTTTGTTACAGTCTCAGGCAGACATGTTGTCCCTGTTTTCCTTTTCCAACCTACATTTGTTATTCTAACAAAATAAGGCTTTTTATGGTCATTTATTTTATAATTACCTGACATCAAAAAACTTTTTTTCATAAGGCACAATATATAAACTTTTGTAAAATAATTGAGTACTAAATTCAGGTTTTCTTAAAAGTTATTACTTAAGTCTCTATCCTGATTAATTCATAAATTTTCGTAACGAAAGCTCAAAATGTGTGTCAGATTTGAACTACCACAGATTCTTTTTGAGTAATAGCGAGCTATTTTGATGGAATAAAAATTGAGGACGGTCAAAGATGATGTACAGTTTGGGCTTGTAGTAGAAATATTTATGAATTATTCAGGATATATTACACAGACAACATGTCGGCGTGAGTGGTTTCAATTATCGTAAAATATTTTGCCGGTAAATTTTGCCTCTTTCCTGAAAGATGATTTGCCGGAAAAATGTTTTACAACATTATTTTAAGAATTTCCAGGCACAATGTAGCTTCTATTTCCATTATTTTCTTCCTTTAGGTTAGAGGCAAAAAAATAATAAAAATAGAAGCGGTTTCATGAAGATACAAAGAAATCTATGCAATTCTGATAGCTATCAGAAGATTTGCTAAAAGACCCTGCCATGCTAAAACGCATAGATGAAATCGGAAAAATGGAAAAAGAAGACAAAAGCCATATCCTGCACGTGCTCGACGGATTTATCAAATCTGTGAAACTTAAAAATATTGCGGCGATGTGAAAAAGAGTGTATTGAATAGTAAATCTCTTGTTTTACTATTCATTTTGTAGAACCTGTGAACAAGAACAACATGTCGGCTAATAATTAAAGTTTATCCGTGTTATTATACCCACGGATTTGCAATCCGCGCGAGCTGGTTAATTACTAATCTTTTAAATGGAAACTGGTCAAATGATACTTCATCTGAGCTTATATTAATATAGCTTACTTTCGTAACCACTGCTCTGGAATTTTTTTATTAAACCAAACCTTCTTTATTTCAAATCCTTTGCAATCCATCATTAAAAACACTATGTGCGAATCATCCGTTAACGGATAGGGGTATTTTTTTCTGTCAGATTTATACATTGCATCAAAATCGCCAAAAACGACTGGAAGCTTATACTTTTTATCCTTTGACTCATAGATACGATTACTATTTCTAGCAAGAAAATGATTGTGGTAAGTTGTATCCTTTTTATAGTTTTTAAGAAAACTTAAGGTATACACCTGATCATAATCTCTATAACTATCTATACAATTGAAACGGATTTTCAACACTAAGTTTTCCTTTATCACATCAAAGTCAAACGAATCCAATTTTGCAACTACAGCACTATCTGCCTGCTTATGAAGATTGTAAATGATATTACTCTTTATTTCTGTATCAGATTGAGAGAAAGAATATATTGAATACATCAAAAGTATTACCCCTGTACTAATAATTCTTGTTAATAACATGTTTCACGAAATTTATCGGGTTTTGTTTAATAATTTGTAATGTGGTTTCCTGGCTAGTGCGGATTTGCAATCCGTGCGTCCATAATCGCTGTAATCCAGAAATTTACTTGCTGGGATAAAATATGCTTTATCAACCTCATTTGTTTTGTAATTGCCAATCATTTAGCAAAGATAAATATTTTTCTTAACAATTAAGGTTAATTTAATGTTGTTAGACGCACGGATTGCAAATCTGCACTAGCAGGGAATTTACTTTAAAATCGTATTCAAAATGTATTAAATCCACTTTGATCGTATTGCTTAAAAAGCTTGACATTGCGATTGGTGGAAACATCGGAATGTATTTCAAAATATTAAGCCAAAAGAGTTTTCATAAATTCCTCTCCCTCAAGAATTCCATAATATCCTTTTTTCGTACTTTCTTCGTTGTATTCTGTAACACTATCGGCTTTGATGTCCGGGTGATAAATAATGAAAGGAACAGGATCGTGAGTATGGGTTCGTAGAGCACAGGGAGTAGGATGGTCGGGGATAACTGCAATTGTAACTTCTTCTTGCATTTTGGCAGTTTCTTCAACAATATATTTCACAACTCTTTGGTCGAGATATTCTATTGTTTTTACTTTTAGTTTTTCATCGCCTTCGTGGCCTGCTTCGTCGCTAGCCTCGATATGTAAATAGACCAAATCTACTTCTTTCAAAACCTCAACTGCTGCTTTTGCTTTACCTTCGTAATTTGTATCGTACAATCCTGTTGAACCTTCAACTTTCACTGCTTTCATTCCGGCATAAGAGCCAATTCCGTAAAGCAAATCGACTGCCGAAATTACAGCTCCGCTAATTCCATATTTTTCCTGAAGTGTCTTCATTTCTGGTTTGTTTCCGGGCGACCATGGCCAAATTGAATTTGCAGGGTCTTTTCCTTCTGCAATTCGTTTTTTATTTACCGGATGGCTTGAAAGAATTTTCTGAGATTTCAGAATAAGAGAATTTAACAAATCTGCTGTACTATTGTCATCGTCCTTTGCTTTTACTAAGACCTCTTTAAAAGGTGTCCCAGGTACATCGTGCGGAGGTGTACATGAGATATTGTTTTTCCCATTTTTAATTAACATAAGATGACGATAGCTCACACCAGGATGAAATTTTATAATATCGTTTTCCAATTCGTTTTTGAGGGTATCTATTAATTCGTATGATTCTTCGTTGCTAATATGTCCGGCGGAATGATTTTTGATTTTTTCATTTTCAATACAAATTAAATTCATTCTCATTGCCATATCGGTATTTTCAAGCTCTACCCCCATGCTTGCTGCTTCGAGTACTCCTCTTCCTTGATAAACCTTTCTTACATCGTAGCCAAGAACTGCCATGTTTGCAATTTCGCTGCCGGGTGGCATATCGGATGGCACAGTTATCAGTTTTCCGCATCTTCCATTTGTAGCAAGACTATCAATGTTAGGGATATTTGCAGCCATCAATGGGGTTTTGTTTCCAAGACTTTCGAGAGGATAATCTGCCATTCCGTCCCCAAGAATTATTATATATTTCATATTATTAGGATTTTATTTTTTTATTTGAACCTAAAGAAGATAAACTTTTGCTAATAGTTATCTTTCAGATAATTTTTAAAATCAATGTAACTTTTTGACATATCTGTAATGATTTCTTGTCTGTTTTCTAAACCTTTCAAACTATCCGGTAGTTCCGGGTCAAAATTGAGGATATTATTTATTTGTTCTGGAAATTTAGCCGGATGAGCAGTTTCGAATGATACACAAACTTGGTTTTTGTCTTCAGGATTTTCGCTAAGATACGTTTGTAGCCCTTTCCAGCCCACTGCTCCATGTGGTTCGAGAAGTAGTTGATACTCGTCGTAAGCATTTTTTATTGTTGTTTTTGTTTCTTCATCGTTTACACAAATTGCAAAAATGTCGTTTCTGAGTTTTTGCATATCGGGCTGCTTGAAAATATTTCCTTTTTCGTCCATAACACCGCCGTATAGAGCTATCAGACGAGGAATATTGCTTGGATGACCCACATTCATAGCACTTGATAGGCAATCTTTCGAAGGTTCAATTTTTTCGTATTCACCGCTTGACAAAAACTTTGGAAACTCATCGTTTTCGTTTGTTGCAATCACAAATTTTTTGATAGGAAGTCCCATATTTTTGGCAATTATTCCTCCCATCATATCGCCAAAATTGCCTGATGGAACTGAAAAAATTATATCATCGTTTTCAGTGCCTTTGCGAAGTTTTGCAAAGGAGTAGAAATAATATACAATTTGTGGAATTAAACGCCCAATGTTTATAGAGTTTGCTGAAGACAGGTTCAAATAATCAAGCTCACTATCAGAAAATGCTTCTTTTACAAGTGCCTGACAATCGTCGAATTTCCCATCAAGAGCAATTGTATTTATGTTTTCTCCGAGAGTGGTCATTTGCTTTCGTTGCCTGTCGGTAACTTCAGTTTTTGGATATAACACAAGAACTTTAATATTGTTTAATCCATAAAAAGCATTTGCGATAGCACTGCCAGTATCTCCAGAAGTGGCAGTAAGAATAAGAAGATTCCTGTTATTTATTTTTAAAAAATATTGCATTAAACGTCCCATCATTCGGGCAGCAAAATCCTTAAAGGAAGCAGTTGGTCCTTGATCTAATCGCATGACGAATTTGTTGTCATAAACCTTTTCAAGAGGTACAGAAAAATTGTAGGCATCTTTTACTATTTCAAACAAATTTTCATCTGAGATCTGACCATATAGAAATTTTTTCCCAACTGCAAAAGCTATTTCGTGATATTCCATCTTTGAAAAACTGGCTATTTCCTCTTTCGTAAAGCTGGGAATTTTTTCAGGCATATATAATCCCTTGTCAGGAGCTAATCCTTTTATCAATGCTTCGCCAAAAGTTAAAGGTTTGGCTTTTTGATTTGTCGAATAGAATAATAGTGGATTTTTCATATAAGATTAGTTGAAATTTATAAAGTTTTTACTACCTGATAATAGTTTTGATATATACATTGCTAATGAATAAGCAATTTTAAATTCTTCATTGTTTATTTTTTCTAAATCCTTTGCCAGTTATAGTATTTAACGAACTTTGCTACAAGATACTTTTGCAATATATAGAAATTGTCTAAATTCAGCATTTGTTTGTCGTTCAAAGCCTTCTGAGATTTTATTCATAATTGATACAGAAGCTCGGAGGATATGGTCTATAAATCCATAATCCTTACTTTTGGAAAATATTGAATATATTAGTTTTGCCAATTCTTTCGCTTTTTGCTAAGATAGAATATCTTCAAATCTACTAATTCGCATTCCTCTTACTTTCAACTTTACAAACTATCTCATTTATCAACTTCTCTGAAGTGTAGCAGATGAAGCTCCACCGGCAGAAAATTCAGGAGAGGTATATGTTATCTTTTTTCCATCTAAAACTTCCAGAGCTTGTTTAATGTCATTGATTATGTCATCAGGATGTTCTGCTCCAACGCAAAGTCTAATTAAGTTTGGTGGAATATCGGCAAGTTTTCTTCCTTCTTCGCCTTGCTGCGAATGTGTTGAAATGGATGGGATTGTCGCAACAGATTTTATTCTGCCAAGATCGGTAGCACGCCATATTCTTTCGAAAGCATCGAATACTTTTCTGGTTTCTTTTGCTCCTCCTTTAACTCTGAACGACATTAAATGTCCAAAACGATTTACTTTCTCGTTGTACAATTCATCGTGTTCAGAATCTACCAAAACAAGATATTTTTTAGCCAATTCGTGTAAAGGGTGAGATTCAAGACCCAGATAATCAACCTTTTCGATATGTTTATGATTTTCGATATATTTTGCAATTTTTAAAGTAGAACGACTCATTAAATCAATTTTCGAACGTAAAGTTCTGATATCGTTTAATGTTAAAATGGCATTCATTGGAGATATATTCGGCCCATTGTCTCTGTTAGGAAGTGCTTTGATATAGGTAGCAAAATCTTCTTTCATCAATGGGTTGTCAATTTTGCTAGTGATATTTTTTCTGGAAATTAGAGCTCCGGCAATTCCAAATCCACTTGATGACAGAGTTTTTGTAACAGATTGTATAACTATATCTGCACCATAAGCCAGAGGACGCATTAAGGCAGGTGTGGCTACTGTTGCATCCACAATCATTGGTAAATTGTATTTATGTGCAAGTTGAACTACTTTTTCAAGATCGAAAAATGATAATCCGGGATTACTTGGCATTTCTCCATATAGAAATCGAGTGTTTTCATCAATTTGAGATTCCCATTCATTAATGTCATTTGAGTTAATGATTTTTTTCCACTCAATATTTTTTTCCTGATCTTTTCTTATAGCAAATTGCTGAAAAGTTCCCCCATAGACTTGAGCTGTTGCAACAAAATTCATTTTGTCGTTAGGATAATTTTTATCTACAACGAGAAATGGATCGCATGCACTTTGAATTGCTGACATTCCGGATGAGGTTGCACAACACGAGGCTTCTACATCGGTGCCATACGATTCAATCAGAGCTAACACTCCTTCGAGATAATACATGCTCGGATTTCCAATTCGTGAATAACACCAAGTTGGTATTTGATAGCTCAATGCCGCTTCCATTTCGTCAGAATCGCGATAGGCTTGCGAAGCAGACATATAGATTGGCTCAATAGTTGAACCTTGGTTAAAATCCAATGCTTCCTGCATTGAGTAAATTCCATGAACTGCAATAGTATCGAACCTGCATTTTTTCATTTTGGCTTTGTTTTCGAGATGCCATTTCTGCGAGCGTTCGGCAGCTTCCAAATAATGTTCTATTCCTTTGTTGCTCATATTATATGACTTTATTATAGTTTATAAAAAGCAACAAAATTACTGATTATAATTTGATTATTTCTGAAAACAGAATGATTATTATATATAATTTTTCATATAGACTAAAAGTTGTTTTGAGCTACTGGAAATAACATCTTCTTTTAATCAAAAAAAATAGTATTACTGCAAAATAATATCTATCCAAATAATAAAAATTACTTGACATCAACCATTTTTTGTTTTATATTTGAAAATTATTAAGCAAAAAGCAATATTATGAAAGCAGAAATACTATTATTTTTTATAATAGCTATTTTATCCAAAATAGTATTTCAGGCTATAGCAGATATTGGAATAAAGCAAAAGACCATATTAACAAATGTTGGAATCAAGACACAATTTCGATTCTATTTTTTGAAAATTGATAAAGCTCTCTTTTTCATGAATAATTTTAAATTCTTAAATTCCAGTGTTATGAAAAAGATAGTTTATATAATAGTTTTAGTTTTTACACATTTATTCTCATTTTCGCAAACAATAAACACCAATTGGATATCAACTGGTGGCGGACTTTATGACGATGGCTCAAAAGCAATTTGTTTTGACAAAAATCAAAACTTGTTGCTTACAGGATATTATAAAAATGCTGCAATTTTTGATACAATTAGCATTAATGGATATAATCAATACTCTTTTGACAAGGATATTTTTATTTTAAGGTATAATTCACTTGGTGAATTAAATTGGGTAAAAAGTATAACCTCGATGTTCGACTGTGAAGGAACTGAAATTGCTGTATCTCAAAGCAATAGCATTTATGTCTCAGGAACTTACAGGCGAAATATGACGATAGGGAATCAACTTTTAGAACCCTACAGCATGAGTGGAGAGGATATTTTTTTAACAAAAGTTGATGATTTTGGGCAGCCGATATGGGCTCGTCGGGCTGGTGGCGGTGGATACGATAAATGTGAAGGAATGGCAATTGATAATAATTCAAGCATATTTTTAACCGGTTATTATAATTCTACTTCAAACTTTGATACTATCAGTTTTTTAAATTACTATGGAGCAATTTATATTGCAAAATTTGACTCTACCGGTATTGTAGATTGGGCAAAATCTATAACTACAAATTGGTGGGATGTTTCTTTTGATATTGAAACAGATATGGCAGGAAATAGTTATGTTATTGCTGAATTTACATCATCAGTTACAGTTAATGGTGTTTCATACGCTTCAAGTGGAGAAGAAGATATTCTGTTAATAAAACTAAATAATGCAGGGAATTTCATTTGGTCTAAAAAAGCAGGAGGTTCAAATATAGATATTCCTCGTGATATTTTTGTTGATGATGCAGGAACTATATACATCACCGGATATTTCCAAGGCACAGCAACTTTTGGCAACCAATCGATTACAAGCAACGGTGGCTACGACATTTTTGTAGCTTGTTGCAGCAGTGTGGGGCAGTGGCAGTGGGTAGTAAGTGCCGGCGGAACCGGTGATGATCAGGCATTTGGAATTTCTATGAACGAGCTTGGCGGAATTTATATCACAGGAAGATTTGAAAACACAATAAACTTTACCGGTCAAAGCAAAACATCGAATGGTGGCACCGACATTTTCCTTGCAAAATACGACCTTTTCGGTGGTTTCCTCTGGGCAGAAGCTTTTGGTGGCACTACCGATGATGGAGCAAACTCAATTGACGTTTCTGAAACCGGCACAATAGCCCTCACCGGCTACTTCCAAAACTCCATGACCATTGACACGATCACAGTTTCGAGCAATGGCGGGAATGATATTTTTGTGGCGAGTTTTGAGGATAATAATATAAATTATTGCGGTGTACCAAATTCATATTTCAATACAAGTATCAATTATACAGAAATTTCAATTGAGCCATTTTATCCTTACGATACATCACTTTATTTTCTAAGCTGGCAAATGGGCGATGGCACCGAGTTTTATCAAATGACTTCTGTTCAGTACGATTATCAGGCTGTTGATACCTTTAATATAATTTTGACTGTTCAGGACAAAAACGACAGTCTTTGTTTTATTAATTTGTATGACTTGGTTGTAACTGCTTGTTTTTTAGATGTTTTGCAAATTTCATCACAAATTAATGGAACAAATGTAGAACTTGAAACATCATATTTTATCGACACTTCTTTTTGGAGCATTTCATGGGATTTGGGTGATGGTGCACAGTTTTTTCAAACAAACTCACTTCAGTACAATTATCAGCAAATAGACACTTTTGGAATTTCGCTTTTCATCGAGGATAATAATGGCAGTATTTGCTCAATAAACCTGCATGATACAATAATAACTACCTGTTTAATAGACGATCTCGATTTTTCGATGCAGAGAGACAGTACAAATGTTTCATTCGAGACATCATACTTTCTGGATACTACTGAATATCAAATTATTTGGGATTTTGGAGATTCTACAAGTATTTCCAATCAAAACAATCCTACAAATTTTTATAATTATTATGGTTATAAAACTATCACACTTTCAGTGGTTTATCTGCCAGATGGCACTTGCAACAATCAAATTCAAAAAACTTTAAATGTGGATAGTATCCCTTGCATTCAGTCTGCCGAAATTGTGATTTATGAAAATGTTTATAAACATGCAATTTTTGAACTTTTGCCAAATGTAGATACCGTAAATTATAATATTTTATGGAATCTTGGCGATGGTATAACTATTGAAAATCAGTATCTTATCAATCATATTTTTCCATACACTAATATTTATGATGTTACTTGTCAGCTTTCGCACAAAGCAGATTCCAATTGCATTTTGATTATTGAAAAAGAAATTGACCTCGAATGTTATAACGATATAGGTTTCGATTATGAAATAGATTACGATACATGGCAATACGGTTGGAATGCTCTAGTTTGGGCATATGAGGTATATAACGAACCGCCAAATAGTTATGCCTTAAACTGCAATTGTGGCACTGGTGGCACTGGATATACGATGAATAACCACTGGCATTGGAATTGCCTTTATACTAATGTAGGCAATTATCCCATTTCTCTCACAGTTTACGATTTGGAAGATTCGACATGTTTTGGAAGCTACGGACCCATAAATATTACTATTGAAGAACCTGAATGCGATGTATATGCTGCAATAGGCAATGTTTTTCTTTTCGAATACGATAGTATGACAGTAATTGTACAAGGAGGAGGGAATCCTGACTTTTCTTACAACTGGACTTTTGGTGATGGTACATCTGGAGGTGGATATGAAGAATGGCACACATATTCCGACTATGGAGTTTATGAGATTTGCCTGACAGCAATAAACAATTTGGGTGTGGGCTGTTCCGAAACCGATTGTGAATATTTCACCCTCGGCACGCCAGGCTGCAACGATACTCTTGCCCTAAACTACAACCCAAATGCCGATTTTAATAATGGTTCGTGCATTTATAGCGGCACACAGTCAATTTCGCTACCACAAGGCTGGAGCATTTTTTCAACCTACATCGAACCTTACGAAAACAATATTGATAGTGTTTTTCAGGAAATTGTAGGAAATACTGTTTTGGTAAAAAACCAAATTGGTTTGGTCTATTATCCTCAATACTCAATCACATTACTCGATACTCTTGCTCTCGGCCAGGGCTATCAGGTGAAAATGTCAAGTGGCGATACTTTGAGTGTTACAGGAATAATTTGCCAGCCTCAAAACTCACCCATAACACTACAGGCTGGTTGGAGCATAATTGGTTATCTTCGACAGATACCTGCCGATATTTCGCAAATGTTTTCGGATATAACTCAAAACACTGAAATTGTGAAAGACGAACTTGGCAACGTTTACTGGCCACAATACAGCGTAAACAACATAGGCAATATGCTTCCCGGCAAGGGCTATCAGGTGAAGATGAATGTTGGAGATGTGTTGAATTATTAATTAGGAATTATGAGTTATGAATTAGAAATATTAAGCCAACAAATCCCCCTCCGCGATGGCTGGGGCATCTTCTCCACCTATCTCGAACCTTTAGAAAACAATTTCGATTCCATTTTTGCAGATTTAGATACCAACCTAATTGAAGTTTCTGATGAGTTTGGAAATACTTACTATCCTGATAGTAGTAACAACAGCTTGGATAGTATCACTATTGGCGAAGCTTATGAAATTAATGTTGACGATGCTGATACTTTAACGATTACAGGATTGCCGATTATTCCTGAGGAAACGGAATTGTTGATTGATTCTGGTTGGAGCATGGTGGGGTATTTGAGGCAAAATATTGATGATGTGGTTGAAGTTATGGCCAGTATTCACGATGATATTTTAATTGTCAAAAATGAAGTAGGTATTGTGTATTGGCCTGAATATTATGTATATCAGTTTGAAAAACTCACGCCCGGCAGAGGTTATGATATTAAAATGCAAGATACTATTCCGTTTTATAGTTTAATTTATATTCCAAATTCAAGCTCAAGCAAAAGTCATAACATAAAGAGTACACCAACATATTATAAAGATTATATCAAAACAAATAATAGTCTTGCAATCGGTATTCCAGACGATGCCTGGGAGATGTGTCCGGAAATTGGTGATGAGATTGGGATTTTGGATAGCCAAAACAATTTAGTTGGAAGTAATGTTTATCATGGTGAAAATCTACCAATTTGTGTTTGGGGAGACGACCATCTAACTAAAGAAAAGGATGGTTTATACTCTGAAGAAAGATTTACTATCAGATTATTTAGGAAACAGGAAAACAGTGAGGAAATCCTAAAAGTTGAAAGATGGAAGGAAGGCAGTAACCAATATGTTAAAGATGGAATATATATTGTTGGTTTAATAGTTTCAGAGCATTTTAATTCTTCTTCGTTTAAACTTTATCAGAACTATCCGAATCCTTTTTCTGAACAAACAACAATAAGATTTTACTTGCCTCAAAAATCTAATATTACAATTCATATATTTGATATATTTGGAAAACTGGTTAAAACAATACCTCAAGATGTATTTTATCAAGGAAATAATAAAATCATTATCAACTGTAAAAACTTAGACGCAGGCACATATTTTTATAAAGTCGTTTCAGGAAAATATTGTGCAACACGCAAAATGATTATAGTAAAATAAGTTTTAATAGTATTATAAATTTTGAATCATGAAAAAAATAAGTATTAGTATAATTTCTGTTTTGATTAATCTGTTTGCCTTATCTCAAGTTGAATTAAACTTTTTAAAATCTTATGGAAACACGGCAGATGATGTTGGACGTGGTATTACCATAAATAATTCGAATGATTATTATAATGTCGGTAATTTCATTGGCACACTTGATTTTGCAGATACATTACTACAATCGAATAGTTCTGAGAATGATATTTACATTGCAAGATTTAGTAGTACTGGTAATTTGATATGGGCAGAAAGAGCAGGCGGTACTTTAGGTGACCTGCCTTATGATGTTGTTAGCGATAATGACGGCAATTGCTACATAACCGGATATTTTAGAGATGTTTCGAGTTTTGGTGATACTTCAATAATTGCTCAAAATTCTATCAATGCAATGTTTCTGGCAAAATATGATTCTACCGGTATTTTTCAATGGGTTGAAAGTGCAGGCATTTCTTCAAATGGAGCTCAAGGTCTGGATATTCAAATTGATAACAATGGCAATTGCTATATTACAGGAATCATAAATGGAATATCCGATTTTGGAAGTACAACAATTACCAGTAATGGTAATAATGACGGTTTTGTTGCAAAGTATAATACTGATGGCGATTTGTTGTGGGTGCAAGGTATTGGAGGCAGTGGTGATGAAATTATTTATAGTATTAACATTGATGATAATGAATACATTTATTTTACAGGAGTATTTACAAATAACACAAACATTGGAGGTTATAGCTTAACTAATAATGGAAGTAAAGATATTTTTATTGGCAAGCTAAACAGTCTTGGAAATATTCTATGGGTTTCATCAGCCGGAGGTACATCCGTTGATTATGGTAGAGACATTGTTTCCGACTTTTCTGGCAATTGCTTTGTTGTTGGCTATTTTGGCAATGCAGCCTATTTTGGAAATCAAACAATTGTAAGCCAAGATGGCTTTGATATTTTTCTTGCTAGTTATAATAGTAATGGACAATTGAATTGGGTTTCAAGCATTGGTGGAGAAGGTCTTGATTATGCATATGGATTATCATACAGCGCAATGGGTGCTCTTTATCTAACCGGCAGATTTGATGATACTCTAAGTTTTTCAACACAATCACTTATTTCTAATGGCGGTAGTGATATATTTTTCTCAAAATATGACCTTTTGGGGAATTTTCTTTGGGCTGAGTCATTTGGCAGCATTGGATATGATGCAGCTATTAATATTGACGTTTCTGAAACCGGCACAATAGCTCTAACCGGCTACTTCCAAAACACAATGACAATAGACACAATTACGGTTTCGAGCAATGGCGGGAAAGATATTTTTGTTGCGAGTTTTGAGGATAATAATATAAATTATTGCGGCGTGCCAAATTCATATTTCAATACAAGTATCAATTATACAGAAATTTCAATTGAGCCATTTTATCCTTACGATACATCACTTTATTTTCTAAGCTGGCAAATGGGCGATGGCACCGAGTTTTATCAAATGACTTCTGTTCAGTACGATTATCAGGCTGTTGATACCTTTAATATAATTTTGACTGTTCAGGACAAAAACGACAGTCTTTGTTTTATTAATTTGTATGACTTGGTTGTAACTGCTTGTTTTTTAGATGTTTTGCAAATTTCATCACAAATTAATGGAACAAATGTAGAACTTGAAACATCATATTTTATCGACACTTCTTTTTGGAGCATTTCATGGGATTTGGGTGATGGTGCACAGTTTTTTCAAACAAACTCACTTCAGTACAATTATCAGCAAATAGACACTTTTGGAATTTCGCTTTTCATCGAGGATAATAATGGCAGTATTTGCTCAATAAACCTGCATGATACAATAATAACTACCTGTTTAATAGACGATCTCGATTTTTCGATGCAGAGAGACAGTACAAATGTTTCATTCGATACATCATACTTTCTTGATACTACAGAATATCAAATTATTTGGGATTTTGGAGATTCCACAAGCATCACAAACCTAAACAATCCTGTGCATTTATACAATTATTGTGGTTATAAAACCATCACACTATCAGTAGTTTATTTGTCTGATGGCACATGCAACAATCAAATTCAAAAAACTTTAAATGTGGATAGCATTCCTTGCATTCAATCTGCCGAAATTGTGATTTATGAAAATGTTTGGAAACATGCAATTTTTGAACTTTTACCAAATGTAGATACTGTAAATTACAATATTTTATGGAATCTTGGAGATGGTACAACTATTGAAAATCAGTATCTTATCGATCATGTTTTTCCATATACTAATGTTTATAATGTTACTTGTCAGCTTTCGCACAAAGCAGATTCCAATTGCATTTTGATAGTTGAAAAAGAAATTGACCTCGAATGTTACAACGACATAGGTTTCGATTATCAAGAAGATTATATTACATGGCCATACAATTGGTTCTTAGATGTTTGGGCATATCAGGTAGATAACGAACCGCCAAATAGCTATGCTGTAACTTGTAACTGCGGAACCGGTGGCAATAGCTTTACAATATACAACAACTGGGAATGGTATTGTTCTTATTATACTACAGGAAATTATCAAATTTCGCTCTCAGTTTACGATTTGGAGGATTCTACATGTTTTGGAAGCTATGGCCCAATAAACTTAACAGTGGAAGAACCTGAATGCAACGTATATGCTGCAATAGGAAATGTTTTTCTTTCCGAATACGATAGTATGACAGTAATTGTGCAGGGTGGTGGGAGTCCGGAATTTTCCTATTGGTGGTCTTTTGGCGATGGGACTTCAGGTGGAGGTTATGAAGTGTGGCACACATATTCCGATTATGGAGTATATGAAATTTGCCTTACAGCTACAAACACCTGGGGTGTAGGTTGTTCTGAAACCACTTGCTACACTTTCACCCTCGGCACACCCGGCTGTATCGATACACTTGCGACAAATTACAATCCAAATGCTGATTTCAACAATGGCTCCTGTATTTATGCCGGAACACAGTCAATTTCGCTACCACAAGGCTGGAGCATTTTCTCAAGCTACATTGAGCCATACGAAAACAATATCGACAGTGTTTTTCAAGAAATTGTTGGAAACACAGTTTTGGTGAAAAACCAAATCGGCTTGGTTTATTATCCTCAATATTCAATCACACTTCTCGATACTCTTGCTCTCGGCCAGGGCTATCAGGTGAAAATGGCAAGTGGTGATACTTTGAATGTTACAGGAATAATTTGCAATCCTCAAAACTCACCTATCACACTACAGGCGGGTTGGAGCATAATTGGCTATTTGTTGCAATCACCTGTCGATATTTCACAAATATTTTCAATCATAGCCCAAAACACTGAAATTGTGAAAGACGATGCCGGCAATGTTTTTTGGCCTCAATACTCAATAAACAACATTGGCAACATGCTTCCCGGCAAGGGCTATCAGGTGAAGATGATAAATTCTGATGTTTTGGTTTATTTGGGGAATTAATTAGTGTATCTATGAGAACTTAGTATTTTTGAAATGGATTTTCTTAATATTACTACTTATTGATGAAGTAAGGATTTGTAAATAAATTATATTTTCTGCAATAATATTTGATTATTTTCGTAGCTTAAAATCATATTTATTGTGTTTTGATGAGGAGTTTTTTTTACAAATATTTAATATTTCTATTCATTTTTTTTGCGGGAAAATTATCATTTTCGCAAAATCCATGGGCATTTAATATTACCGGTTCAAATCACACAATTCTTGTGCAAAGTACAACACCAATTACTATTGACGGAAATCAAATTGTCCCGGGAGATTATATTGGGGTTTTTTACGATTCGCTTGGTAGTTTGTCTTGTGCAGGATACCTTATGTGGACAGGATCAGGAAACACAACCATAGCTGCCTGGGGTAGCGAAAACGGATTTATTAATGGATTTTCTCAGGGCGAAGAATTTAAATGGAAAATCTGGCGTGCCTACGATGGTACAGTTTTCTCAGCCGAAGCATCTTTTATGCAGTTTCCTTTTCCTAATACCGGATTTTATGAAATCAATGGAACCAGTGGATTGGAATCTTTGGTAGCAATTTCGTCAAATTTTTCTCCAGACTGGAATCTCACAAATACGGGAATTGTTCATTCAATATTAGTTCCTGATTCATGTGATATTTCTATAAACAACATTCAAATTGCAAGTGGAGATTATCTGGGAGTATTTTACGATTCCTTAGGGACTTTGAGTTGTGCAGGATATATAGAATGGACGGGAATCTCAGATACATTAGAAGTTTTTGGAAGTGCAATAGGTCAGACTAATGGATTTGCTTCCAATGAACTTTTTAAATGGAAAATATGGCAAGCAGCTAATAATTTTGAGCTAGAAGCTGAGGCTGAATATTTGATTTCTAAAAATTACGACAGCTCTTTATTTTTGCCAAACGGATTTAGTTATTTGATGAATTTGGAAGCATTCACTGGCGCAGATTTGTCAGTCTTTGGATTAGTTCAGCCTGTTTCAGGATGCGAGAATTCATCAGACAATCAAGTTATTACTGTTGAAGTTTTTAATTCGGGAGATACTATTGCAAGCAATTTTTCTTTGAAATATTCTGTAAATGGCGGAAGTTTCATTACAGAAACTCCTCAACAAATTATTAATATTGGAGAAAATTTAATTTATAGTTTTACGCAAACTTCTGATTTTTCGGTAATAGGACAATACATTATAGTAGTTGAAGTAGAAATGCAAGCAGACCAAAATTTTCAAAATAATGTATTTGAAGCAACAGTCAATAATTTTGAGATTCCCGATGTGGAAATTTTAAATTTGGATTCAAATTTTTGTTCAGACTCTACTCAAATAGTTGAATTAGTGGCTATTCCAAACGGAGGTATATTTTCAGGAAACGGAATTCTAGGGACTACTTTTTTCCCATCTAATGCTGGAAATTTTGAAATCATATATTCTTATACAGATCCAGTTTCATATTGTTTCAGTGCAGACACTCAGGAAATTACAGTTTTTCAATCGCCACAAGTTTCGCTCGGAAGCAACCAAAGTTTGTGCGCTGGCGATACTCTTGTGCTTGCGGTTGATAGCGGTTTTGCCGAATATATTTGGTCTGTTCCAAATTCATCAACCAATTTTTTAAGTGTTTTAAATTCAGGAATTTATTATATTACCGTAATTGACCAAAATTCTTGTTCGGGGAATTCCGATGTTAACATTATTTTTAATCCACTTCCTGAAGTTTCTATAGCTGGCTATAGCAACGCTTGTGAGGGCGACACTGTAACTTTATCTGTTGAAGATAACTTTCAACTGTATAATTGGGGAGATTCAACGAATCTATTCTCTTCTACATTTAATGTTTCTCAAACTGGTTTATATTCTGTTACAGTAACCAATTTGGGATGCGAAGCTTTTGACAATCACTATATTCAGTTTTATCCAAAATCGGAGATTGAAATATATGGAGAAAGCCAAGCCTGCGAAGGCGATAAGCTTACTTTAGTAGCAAGCTATGGTTTTATATATTACGAGTGGAGTCAAGGAAATTTATTCTCAAGTCAAAGTATCGATGTTAATTCTACAGGAATATATTCGGTTACGGCTACAGATTCAAATGCGTGTAAATCTGTAAGTTCTTTGGAAGTTGTTTTTAACCCAATTCCAGATGTTGGCTTAATAAATTTATCAGATACTTGCGAGGGTGATACAATTACACTGATTTCCGACAAAGCCGATTTTTATTTATGGAGTACAGGCTCAACTGATAGAGCAATTGTTGCCCTTGAAACGGGATATTATTCGGTTACGATTATATCAAAAAATTGCTCGAATTCCGATAAAATTTATTTAAATTTCATAACAGCTCCACTGGCTGATTTTTCTTTCGAGAAGAATATCAACGAAGTTTCGTTTTTTAATAATTCCACAATTTCGTCTAACTATTTGTGGAATTTTGGAGATGGCGAGAATTCAATATTTTTCAATCCAGTTCATACATATCAAAACATTGGAAATTATAAAGTTATCTTAAAAATTGAAAATCAATGTGGAACATCAGAAGTTTCAGAACTGATTAATATTGAAGATACAGTTGCTTTTTCAGCTTTTAAATCTTTTGAGGTATCGCCAAATCCGGGAAATGGCTTGTTTTTTCTAAATTTTGAAATGCACGAAAATATTCCGATTGAAATTTTTGTTTATTCAGCTCAAGGCAAACAGGTTTATAAAAATGCACTGCTTTTGAAAAAAGGAAAATTCACATATGAGTTGAACCTGAATTCCTGCCAAAGTGGAGTTTATTTTATAGAAATAAATTCCGGAGATGGAAAGCTTAAAAAACAAATTGTCAAGACTTGATAAACTATTAAATTCTCACTATTTTATTGTTTTTTTTGTAATTTCTAATATAGAAAATTATAGGTTAAATCTTTTTTTGAGGTGCTGGAAATTAACTTTCACCCTATAATTATGAAATATCAAGTTCAGTTTATTGTCCTATCATTTACTTTTGTCTTGACACAAAAGTAACAAAAAGTCAAGAAAAAATGATGGTACAACCCACATGCCAGCGCCTATAATTTTTATCAAAATTATTTTGGTGGGAACAACTATTGAAAATTGCCGATAAACAATGAAATTCACATCTTCTGAAAGTGAAAATTTCATTATTAAGTTTACTCTAACTTTATTGCTGCGGTGGCATCAGATAATTTTGGGAACAATACTTTTCGAAAATCCTGGTGTTGGACACAGCTAAGCAAGTAACAAAGCCCTCAAGCAATTATTGATGAAACTAAGTTCAAATAACTGAATTTCACATACCTACAACAAAACTTTATTGATATAGGGCGGCTTTACTTGCGGGGAGGATTGAGAAATTAGTATTGTCCCAAAATTATCTGTAGCCTTGATTTTTATTTCTTTTTATCAAGAAAAAGAAAACAAAATTAATCTAAATTGTTAATATTCAGTACGCAATAACATGTAAAAACGCAAATCGGACTTTTAGCCTTTTCAAATTCAATTTACCTTTAGATGACAAAAAAGGCGATTTTCATGAAACTTTCGAAGGAGTTTGTTTCCTAAGGTTTTCGATGAACAGCCTATGATAATGCAATTTAGCATTTTAGCTTAAATATAGCTATCACCAAAACATTTCTCTTCAGCTTCTCAAAAAAAATTAGCTAAATTTTAGGAATGCAAAGTTTGCCAAAATTCATTGTTTTCATTGCCGGAATTCACTTGTCTGTATTTTGAATTGAAAACAAATATTCAAATTCGTTTTACAGCATTTATTATTGAATAATCAACTTATCTTTTTTAATGGTTCTTGAACCCTCTTTTAAAGTGTATAAATATATCCCGCTTGGAAGCTCATCTAAGTTAATACTAAAAGTTTTGTCAGATTCTGAGACTAATGCTTTATAAACAATCACTCCGTTTGGGCTATAAATTTCAAAAGTAAGAGGCTTTTCAAAAGTCAAAGGAATCTTTATATTTATATCTTTTTGGGCAGGATTTGGATAAATCAATGCACCATTAATTTCTAAATCACTTTGAGGAATAGATGCAGCTATACTTCCTTCAAGAAAAAGATTAGTAACCTCCTGTTGATCCACCGGATGATCGAAAATTTTGAGCTCATCAATTGCTCCTTTAAAATATACATCGCTTGTATTCCAATGTCCTTTTCCAATCCACAGGCTTTCATGTGCGATTGCATTAGCAAAAAATTCTTGTGTATTCGCAGTTCCAAAATTATAGACTCTGTCAGTCATCAACTGGCCATTCAAATACCCTGTATTATAATTGTTTCCAACAACAGCAACGAAATGATACCACTCATTTTCGTTAATCGTATTCCACGAATCGTAGCAAAACGAAGGCAAAGTGCAACCGTTCGACCATATGGTAAAATAAAGTCTCTTCGAAGCATAGTGAATGGGACTGTGCCCTACCTCAATTATCAATCCTTCGTTGGCAGCGTCAAAGAAATTACAGGCATTATTATTTCCATAATAAAATATGGGTCTTATTCCATCGGTAAGTGGTATATCTTCTACCTTGAACCACACTGAAATGCTACCTTCAGCAAGAGATTCCAATACTACTGGAGGTGTTAAGCTATCTCCTGGAATTCTAACATAATCATCCACACCATCAAACGAAAGGGCATTTCCTACCATTCCCGGTACAGACTGACAACCGTAAACCGTTCCACCAGCTTGGCTGTTTACATGATTTGTAAACTTGCTATTTGTAATTGTATCAAAACTCCAGTGGGCAACCAATCCGGTTTGTGCATTTGATGCAAGAAATATTAATATGGTGCCAATAATAAGTAATTGTTTAATTAGTCTCATGATAAATTATTTTAGTTAAATTTTGTTATTCTAATGTTATTTTCCCTGTTTTTAAAATCCGATTTTCTTCTTGAATAGTATATAAATAGAGCCCCTTTCGTAAATCGGAAAGTTCAATTGTATTTCTGTTTTGAAGTCCAGATAATTCCTGCTGAAGTACTAATCCACCAATGATACTGTATATTCTGAATGTAAAAGATCTTGAATAGTCAATATCAAAATCAAGGTTTAGAAAATCTGTTGTAGGATTAGGGTACAAATGGAATAACTGTTTTTCGGGCTTCTCTTGAACTGGTAATGTTTGATCTACCTGATAGTGTACTGTGAAGGCAACGGAATCTATTGTATTCTGCTCATCGAAAAATACATAAGTAATATCGCCCTCAGCCGGTATCCCGTCCATATCCGGAAATACGTGCCCGGTAAAATGAATAGAATCGATACCGCCTGCAGGAATTGCAATAGAGATACTGCTCACCGAAGCAGAAGGAAGTTGGCAAACACCCCAGCACAAAGCATTATTATCGGTTAAGGCTGTGTAATTATCATCAATTCTTTTTAGTTTAACATTAACAGTTTGCATAGAGATATTCTTCAATGTAGCACGTGCATAAAGTGCATTCGACAATGCAGCATCCCCTGCTACAACTGCATCATAACTTACTACTGATAAAGATTGAGCCTTTATGCCAATAAAACAAACAAGTAAAATAAAGATAAAGCTCAGCTTAAAAACAGTCTTGTTCATATTTAGTTTTTCTAAAGTCCGTAATGCTATTTTCATAATTCCTAAAATTTTTAAGTTCCACATAATTCTTCATTAAAAATATTTCTAATTTAATGGTCGTATTTGGTAAATTTCCTGACTAAATTAACATACTATTAACAGAATATGTTTTGATGCATCTAATGTATATTCTTAACGCTTCTTAGAAAATCTATAAATTTTGTTAAAACAAGTTTTAATAAAAAGGTTTTTTAGTCAAAAAATTCACATAAATTCATATTTGTAACATATGTTACTTAATTTTTGTTTTTTATTCCGTTTTTTTGAAAAAAATATTATGATTAGAGAAATAGTAAAAATTGACGAAGAACTTTGCGACGGTTGCGGATTGTGTATTCCAAATTGTCATGAAGGAGCATTACAAATTATCGACGAAAAAGCAATATTAGTAAGCGATTTGATGTGCGATGGTTTAGGTGCTTGTCTCGGACATTGTCCGCAGGGTGCTATCACAATCGAGAAACGTGAAGCCGAAGAATATAACGAAACAGTCGTAATTGCTGAGATGGTTAATAAAGGCAAAAATGTAGTAATTGCACACCTTCAACACTTAAAAGAACACAACGAAACTCAGTTTCTAAAAGAAGGAGTTCGATATTTAGTTGAAAATAAAGAAGAAATAGATTTTGATGTAAACGAAGTAATTTATAAAGTACATAATAACATAAAAAAAATGGAAAGTAACGATAGTAACCCTGGTTGTGGCTGTATGGGTAGCCAAGAAATGAGTTTTGAAAATCAAGAAAAAGTAGATGTAGCTCCTGTTAATATGGGCGAACTAAAATCTGAATTGAGGCAATGGCCTGTTCAAATGCACTTGATTAATCCGAATGCAAATTATTTTCAAAATGCCGATGTTGTAATTACTGCCGATTGTGTTGCATTTGCACTTGGAAATTATCACCAAAAATTTCTGAAGGATAGAAGTATTGGAATTGCATGTCCAAAATTAGATTCTCAGACTGAGATATATATTGATAAATTCAGGAGAATGATCGACGAGGCAAAAATCAACACTTTCACAGTAATGATAATGGAAGTTCCTTGCTGTGGTGGATTAATTCAAATGGTTAAAACAGCGGTAGATCAGGCTGAACGTCAGATACCTGTCAAACTTATTGTTGTTGGAATTCAGGGAGATATCCTCTCTGATGAATGGGTATAGAGCAGTTGCTATGTGGAAATGCCATTAGGATTTTGGGTTTTGTTAATTTTTGTAAAAAAGATTTAATTTTTATTTATTTTAAGTACTTAATTGCATAAAATAAAATATTATCTTTGCTTATTTTAAATTAATATAATAAATGATGGAAATTACAATTCTTGATCGAGTTCTTTTGTTATTAACTGGCATAGTAGCAGTTTATCTGATTTTCCGTTTCATTCAGGAAACGAGAGCGGCCGAAACAAAACCAAGACATAACATTCATTACATCATCGCTTTTGCAGTTTTATTTGTTTCAGGTGTGTTAATAATTATCTTTGGTTTCGACATTCTTGCAAGACCATGTATCAAAACTGTAGCAACAATTCTACCTTTTGCTCTGGCAATGGGTTTGATTTGTGAGTTTTTCAAAAAACTTAGAGTCCTTTATCTTGTTGTTCTGTTAGGTGGCTTAATATTAATTGGATTAGAAACTTTTGGTGTTTTTGAACTAAAAATCATCTACCCAATTTTTCACGCAATTGCTGGTCTGACAATATTTTTTGTCCCTATCCTTGCTGTGTCTAAAGAAATGGCTCCTAAAGGATTTATTTGGGTTACTGTTGGCGGGGCCATAATTGGAATTGGTGGAATTGCCCTCGCATTTTTAGGTGCAGGGAAACCTTTATTAGGAATTTTCACCGAAGAGCTGGTATTTGCAATTTTAACACCTATATTGTTAGCCATGTCTCTTGGATTTGCTTATGGTTTTATGAAAAAAATCTACAATAAATAATCTAAAAATCTACCAAAATATTTTAAAGGACGGTAGTGGGAGATTTGAAATATTTCTTCTACCGTCTTTTTTTGTTCACCTAAAATGACTAAATATGGAAAGATTTAATTATCTTTTTCGGTCCACCAAAGGACTTGTACTTGTTGCTATTTCTCTAATTTCAATTGTTACTGCAATTTGGGGGACACTATCAGGCCCATTGGCAGAGTGGGGAGTAAAAGATGTGTTTGTAAATCTTTTGGGAATGAAATTAGACCCAGCCGAAAGAGAAGGACGAATTGTTATGTTGTACCATTCTATTGCCCTAGCAATAATTGCAATAGAGACATACTTCATAACATCAATTGTTCCAATGAAAAAAAACCAGCAGTCGAATATCAATGCCACTATTACAATTGGATACATCATGACAATGTTTTTTGGCTTAGGTTTCGCATATTTTGGGCACAATTGGGCTTTTCACGGTTTGTTTATTGTAGGGCAATCAATTGTATTTCTTGCCGGAATATTCCTAATATCTGCTCTATGGCCATGGAAAAATGAGCATAAAGTTAAGGATAAAGATTATGCTCATTCAAAAAAAGGAACAGACCTCGAACGTGTTGCATTTTTTGTGATGGCTGTTGCAACTATTGGCTCGGCAGCATTCGGTGCAATTGCAGGAATGTTTTTCGGAAATGGGTTTGAATCTTTTCTTGCTGAAGATGTGATTAGAAATCCGCACAAACCTGTTCTTCAACTTTCAGTAATCGGGCATTTGCATATTATGCTCACCTTGATTGCAATTGCGATTACATTAGTCATTGGTAGATGGTTAGATTTTAAAGGAATTTACCATAAAATTGCAATGCGATTAATGATTTTCGGAACAATAGTTATTACCCTCGGCGTATGGTCTGTAGTTCCCTTTGAACCAATTGCTCATAAAATTATTTATGTAGGATCTGTCCTTGTGATGCTTGCTGCATTAATGCTTGTGATTTTTGGTTGGAAAAAACTCATTCGCGACAGAATTGCCGAGCAAGGAATTACAAATGCCGGATTTTTCAAAAAATTAGGAGCTTTATTACACGACCCATTAAAATTTGGACCTCTATGGCAAATGGTATTTATGAATTTCACTGTAAGTGGAGTTGGAATTTTTATGGCTGTAAAACTTGACGAGATATTCAGAGTTTGGCCAATGCGGGAAGAAAGAATTACCCTGACCGGACATTGGCATATTCTTTCGGCAATTATTGCAACAATAATATTAATGTATTATGCCGACATAGCCGGATTAAAAGGGAAAAAACGAAAAATATTCGGCTGGATATTAATTATTTTCTCAGATATAGCTTTTGCTTCAGCAACAATTTTTTCAATGAAAAGGCTTTTCGTTTCAGAATTTGCTCAAGATGGCACTGCTACATTTGCAATGATATTTCTTGAATTTGGTCTGGCTGCACTTTTAATTTTGGTTTGCATTTTATTGCTCTGGAAACTTTTTGATTTATTCAAAGGAAAAGGAGTTTGGAAAAACGAGTACAAAAATCCTGAGCTTGAAATCAACAGAACATCAAATTATCCTATTCATATTAATAATCAAGAATTTCAAAAAGAGGGATAAACATGAAAAATAGACTATCTTCTAAAATAATAAATACAATTCTACTGTGCGTATTTTTTGTAGCATGTAGTAGCGATTATACAGAAAAATTTGAAATTCAAAAAACAGAAACCGGAATAAATCCAGACGAATGGGTAAAAATTACGGCAGGAAAATTCTTTAAAGGTCGTCATGCTCACGAAGCAACTATTGATAGTGATTTTGAAATTATGCTCACTCATGTTACAAATTCTCAATATGCAAAATTTCTTAATTCAGCTCTAAGTGACAAAAAAATTTCCATTAATGATACTGCTATTCTTGGATATTATCCCGGCGACAAATTTTCTGGATACATTCACGAAATAGAAATTACTGATGGCTACAAACTTTTAATGCCAATTGGTGAACCTGGGATGCACATAAAATTTGCAAACACAAAATTTTTAGTTGACAAAGGTTACGGAAATCATCCTGCTATAATGATAACATGGTTTGGCGCAAAAGCCTATGCTGAATTTTATGGCTGGCGTTTACCTTACGAAAACGAGTGGGAAAAAGCAGCAAGAGGAACCGATAAAAGAGCATTTCCATGGGGAAATGAGTTTTCAAAGCAAATGGCAAACTTCTACGGAAACAGACATAAAATTGAGGAAAGCATAAAAAATTATAACAGAACTACACCAGTAGGTTTTTTCAATGGGAAAAAGTACGGCGAATTTGAAACCAAAAAAAGTGTCAGCCCATATGGATTATACGATATGGCCGGAAATGTGTGGCAATGGATGGCAGACGATTATCCTGATATTCATTATAGATATATGAGAGGCGGAAGTTATCAGAACTACGATTATAATCTAAGAGTTTGGGCAAGAAACAATGCAGGCCCCGACTATTTTAGTATTTGGACAGGATTCCGGTGCGTAAGAGATATTCCTAAAACTGACGATAAATCAGAAATTTTTGAATAGCAGATTATTCGCAAATGTATTGAAACGATAAATGAATAAAATTAAGTCATATTGGTCTTTAATAAAAAGTTTGCAAACAATTCTTTTGCTTGTAACTGGTGTGGCCGGATTTATAAGTGCTCGTTGTCCTGTTATGAATTTTGGAATATTTGCAGGATTAGTAAGTAGTCTTTTTCTCACCGTTGGCGGAACTACTGTTCTTAACATGGTTTACGACAAAGACATAGATTCTAAAATGAAAAGGACAATATTGCGACCTTTGCCTTCCGGTAAAATCTCAAAAAGAAATGCTTTGATGTTTGGAATGATAATCCTTATTTCAGGTTTGGTAATTTCTTATTTCATGTCGAAACTTTATTTCATAATTATGTTTGCCGGGTTTTTTATCGATTTTGTGATTTATACAATTTGGCTGAAACGCAAATCGGCATGGTCTATTTTGTGGGGTGGAATTTCAGGTGGGATGCCAATTCTTGCAGGCAGGGCACTCGGAATTGGTGAGATTGATTTGATAGGATTAATGCTGTCGCTTTCAATTCTTCTTTGGATTCCAACACATATACTCACTTTCAATATTCGACATTTCAAGGATTATAAAAATGCAAAGATTCCTACATTTCCTTCAAAATATGGTTTTAATAAAACAAGAATAATTATAGCATTGTCGAGCATAGGTGCAGCATTGGCTGTAATTATAGGTACAATGGCGCTTGGATTGTCCTGGGGATATATCAGACTTATAATAATTTTAGCTTTGGGCTCAATACTTCTTGGAACATATAGCATTATTAAACCTTCAGAAAAAGTGAATTTCGGATTATTCAAATATGCTTCAATTTTTATGCTTAGCACTATGATATTGATAGTGATTGCTACAATATAAATTTGTTTGATTTTGAATTCTGAATAGTTTTTTGCTCTAAGATTATCAAAGATAATCATATGAATGTCAGACCCGACTAGTTTTAATACTTGTTGGGTCTTTTTTATTATTATCTCGCCAAGCTTTAATTCTGCTGTTTTTTCTCAAAAAAAATGCTTCTTATAGCAATTTTGTGGAATATTGATTTTATTTTTCGAAAAAGTCAAAAAAAATTTGGAAATAATAATTTAATGTTTTTACTTTGACCGACCGTTCATTCATAAAATGAATTTGAAAGTATTACTGAAAATGAAAAGAATAAAATATTGTAAATATGTCGCCAAGAACAGAAGAGCAATTTAAAGAAATTAGAGAGCAAAAAAAACAGAAAATTTTGGATGCAGCTCTCGAAATATTCGCTGAAGAAGGTTATTACCCTTCATCAATTAGTAAAATTGCAAAAAAAGCTGGCATTTCTAAAGGATTGATTTACAATTATTTTTCGTCGAAAGAAGAGCTGATAAAAATAATTGCCTATGATGGAATCGAAAGGCTTATGGTTTCTTTCGACCCAAATCACGATGGAATTCTTACACAAGAAGAATTAATTTTTATGATTAACGAAAGTTTTAGCCTGCATAATTCACAAAAACAAGCAAAATGATGTTAATATTCTGTAATACAGATAAATGCAAGCTTTGATAAAAAACATTAATTTTTTAAATAAAAATGGAGTTCATGTATATTTT
>Ga0209249_1000183_pt1 | contig 85285 bp, 60 predicted proteins | sample SaaInlV_200m_DNA_4_FD_184653 | JGI IMG/M metagenome (GOLD analysis project Ga0209249, IMG submission 184653) | Marine microbial communities from expanding oxygen minimum zones in the Saanich Inlet - SI037_S3LV_200m_DNA (SPAdes) (version 2) | ecosystem: Environmental > Aquatic > Marine >... | reverse complement strand
AAAAGATGATAAAGGTTCAGGGATCCTTCCATGTTCATCATAGAACGATTTTTTTCGTGGATCTCTTTGATGAAATAATTGCTCATAGGTTTTGCTGCTCCTTGATTTTATAGTAACACTAATGATATAATTTATGACATCAATATTTGGTTACTATGTTGGCACTAAATAGCTTAGTATGGCAGACAATTATACCACAAAAACTTTTGTTAAGGCGATTAAAATGAATTCTTTACCTAAATGTGACAGATGCGGCTCCGAATATACCTATGAAGATGGCACTATGTATGTCTGTCCAGAATGCGCTCATGAGTGGGAGAAAAATTCTGTAAAGGAAGAAAATCAGGAAGAGCGAATTGTTAAAGATGCACACGGGAATATCCTTAAAGATGGCGATAGCGTTACTGTTATCAAAGACCTTAAAGTCAGAGGGGCTTCTTCAGTGATTAAAGTGGGAACTAAAGTTAAGGATATCCGCCTAGTCGAAGAGCAGAACGGTCATGATATTGACTGCAATATCAAGGGAGTGGGTAATATAATGCTCAAGTCTAAGATCGTCAAGAAAAGCAGTTAATAACTGACGTTGTGCGCCACGATCAATTTATTGGCATGCTACAAAGGGTTGTCCTTCTGTCGTAAGCTTCCAGCATCGATGGATCTTTTTCTGATGAAAATCTATAGGTATTGTTTTTTCTGAGATGTCTTGTATATGGCATTGTGGAAAGAGCGTGGCGTCGAATTTAAATCTTCGGGAGTTTGTGCTGAAAAAAATCACGCCTCCTTTTTTGGGGAGTAGCTTTAAGGCGCTCTTTATAATAAAAGGATAGTCCTCTTGTATGTCAAACATTGTATCCATTTTTTTCGAGCGCGAAATTGTCGGAGGGTCAATGACAATAATATCATAATTGTTATGCGATCGTGCTTCTGCGCCTAAAAATTTCAGGCAGTCGGCACGTATAATTTCATTGTTTTTCTCGGGGATAGAATTAATAATGAAATTATCTATGCTCCAGTCAGTATAGGTGTTGGAGAGGTCGACGCTTTTAGTAAAGGCGGCGCCGGCAATGGCGGCACGGACGCTGAAAGAAGAAGTATAGGAAAACAAATTCAGCAGCCGTTTTCCGCGAGAAAGATCGGCGACAAGGCGTCGCGTCTCGCGATGGTCAAGGAAGAGCCCTGTATCTAGATAGTCTTTAAGGTTTACCTTGAATTTCACTCCATATTCAAAGACGGTGAAGAAATCTTTTTGATCGTCAATTTTCTCATACTGTTCTGTTTTCTTTCGCTTAACGCGCGAGCGCCAATAAATTATGTCAGGGTCAGCGCCAAAAAGGGAGCGTAGCACGCTGTTGATTTCTTCTTTCAACTCCGGAGCGGGGTCGTCATTTTCTCTGTCATAGGAGAAATATTGCACGGAAAAGCGTCCGTCATAAAAATCAATGGCAAGAGGGTATTCCTTGATATCGCGGTCATATATCCTGAAGCAGTTTGTCGATGTCCGTTTTGCCCATTTGCGTACGTGGCGGTAATTTTTTCTAACCCTGTTTTTAAAAGGAGAGCTTTTGTCGTCATCATCAGACGTCAAAGGAAGGGAAAAGAGTTCTGCGTTCATAGATATCCTCAAAAGGTTTAGGAAACAGCATTATTGGAGGTTTCCACCTCCAACGACAATTTGTTCAACGACAAACACCTGCAACAACTCCACCTTTTCACAATCGTTCCTAGTCAAACCAATAGGTTTGCCGTCGTCGCGATTGCAAAAATCTGAAGCAGATGAGGGGCTTTCTCATCTGAAACGTCAACGTTGGAGGTTTCCACCTCCATCACCACCTTTTTCAGCGACAAAGACCCGTAGCCACCCCGTTTTTTCACAATCACTCCTAGTCAAACCAATAGGTTTGCCGTCGTCGCGATTGCAAAAATCCGGAGTAGCTACGGGCCTTTGTCATCTGAAACGATGATGATGGAGGTGGAGAGAATCGAACTCTCGTCCTGAGCAAGGTCCACAATGATATCTACATGCTTAGTGTTCTCATAATAACACCTGCTCCTTGTGAAGAACACAACACGGGAACAAGCTTGCCTCGTTTTATCTCGGAATAGAACGCCCTAGAGGCGGACGGTAGCTCTACCCATACCAAGTAAAATAACAATACCATGACACCCTTGGTCAAAAGTCATAGTATCGTGCTACTCGTTTAAATTAAGCAGCTATTGCATACGTTTGTGTATCTGCAATTGTGGTTTTTACCGGTTTTTTTAGGAGGCCAACCGATATCCTCCGCATGCCATCATCACTTAGCTCCCCAGTCGAAACCAGTGCACCCCCGTGATAATACAGCTATTATAGCACATATCAGTGAAAAATCAAACCCAAATATACCGATTTATCTCGCCATCACGCGTAGCGTGGTGGCGACTGCGGGCGAAGCAGCGCCTGAAGCGTTGCTTCGATGCGCCCCTCAAAGAGTGTCACATAGTGAGCCTTTACATAATATTAGCGGCTAGGGCGGCGATTTCTGAGCGTTCTGTTGTTTCGAGGAAGATCGACCCTGCGATAGGGTATTCCTTGAAGGCTTCGACAGCGACGGTTAGGCCGTTGGAGTCTTTGTCGAGGTATGGGTTGTCGATCTGCGAAGGGTCGCCGGTGAAGACGAGCTTCGTGCCTTTCCCTGCGCGAGATATTATCGTCTTCATATCGTGAGGAGTGAGGTTCTGCGCCTCGTCGACGATCATAAACATCTTCGGCAGTGAGCGCCCACGAATATATGTCACTGCTTCCATCTCGATCTTCTTGCTTTCTAGAAGCCAGCGCATCGTCTCGTTGGGCTCGGCTTCAAGAGAGTCACACAAAACTTTCAGGTTGTCGTATATCGGCTGCATCCAATGGTATAGCTTCTCCTCTTTTGTGCCAGGAAGATATCCGATGTCTTTGCCAAGAGGGACGATGGGCCTAGTGATAAGCATCCTTTTGTAGGTGTTTTTGTCGAAGATCTTATGAAGCGCCGTCGCTATGGCAAGAAGAGTCTTCCCCGTGCCTGCTGGGCCGACGAGGGTAACGAGGTTGACGTCATCGCGAAGAAGAAGGTCTAAAGCACACTGCTGCTCGGTGTTTAGGGGCTTTATCCCCCAGATGTCTTTCTCTGGAGTGACGATAGGAACAAGTTTTTCGGCTTTGGAATCATAACGACCCACAACGTTAGACTTTTTCTCGGGAGTGCATAATGAGCAAAATTCGTTGGCATGCAGCTCTTTGTCGGCAAAAGGAAGAAATCCGTCGTGGAAAAATGCTTCGAGTTCTTCTTTCGATACCTCGACCTCACGAAGACCGCGATATATTGTGTCGTACGAAGCCTTTAGGTTTTCATAGTCTTCAGCTTCGAGACCAAGAGCTTCGGCTTTTACGCGAGCAGCAAAATCCTTGGAAACAAAAATAACATGCTCACCACGCTCGCGAAGAAGATCGGCAGCCATGATTATCTGATTCTGCTTCTTTGGAATACTGAAAATCGTGCCTTTGTCGGACTTCGTCTCAAGGAAAATCTTCACTGTACCACCATGGTCAAGAGTGATGCCTTCGCGGAGATTGCCCTTTCCTGCCCTCGATAAATCGTCAAGCATCCTAATGACACTGCGAGCATTTTGGCCAAGATCGGTAGGGACCTTCTTCATGGAATCCAACTCCTCCAAAATAAAAAGAGGAAGGACAATGTTACCGCCAGGAAATTGCTCCAAAGCTGTAGGGTCGTGAAGTAATACGTTAGTGTCTAAAACAAATGTCTTCGCCATAAAAATTCCCTCGTGTATTGTTATTAAAAAGCACTATACAAATAACAGACGCCAAAAAAACTTACAACAACGAAAAACTCAGCACTTTGGGATGTAGAGTGCTAAGAAAGACGTTGACATCGAAGCGCCACTATGGTAAAGTCGTGGCATATTAATATATTTTATCAGGGTATTACCATGAAAATCACCGAAAAAATCTTAAGCATACCACCGTATATCTCCGTTTCTTGGCATGACATCACCGCCGTTCATGTCGAGGGTGATAAAAAAGATTCTCCTCGCGTTGTCATCATAATTTTGATTGACGGCTCACGTGTTGAGATCCCCGATCTTTCCGATGATATCATAGACACTATTTTTGATATCCATGCATCATATCTAGAGCACGAGCCCGAAAACGGATCCTTGTTAGACCCAGATTCCCAAGAATTCCAGGATAAACTTAGCGATGCTTTTACTCAGGCATCGGACCTTATGAAATGGTCTGGTGGTGATGTTGAAAATCAGGGTCCGATACCAGGCGAAATACCTATGCAGTTTGGCATGGGCGGCAACATCGATGGTATGGGCGATATATTACACCACAACCCCGAATATGCCAATGCGCCGTCGTTGCCCGACGAGATCCTTACGAAAATCTCGGCAATATCGAGTATTATCGCCGACGATACCGATATATATGAATCTCTCAGCGCTGTCGATGGATGTAACTGCATCCACTGCCAAATCGTCCGTGCTATGCGTGGCGATGTCGAAGAGCTCGACGAAGAAGAGGTTTCTGACGAAGATTTGAAATTCCGCGAATGGGACATCTCGCAGATCGGAGAGAAGCTGTACGAAGTTTCTAACCCACTGGACAGCACCGAGCATTACAATGTATATCTTGGCGAGCCGATGGGATGCACCTGCGGAAAGAAAAACTGCGAGCATCTCCGCGCCGTCTTAGAAACGTAAAAATAGCGTATAGTAAAAGCACTGATAACTGGTCACTGGTCACTGGTCACTGAAAAAGCTCCGAACTATAATTTTTTTAGGTTTGTGAAAAAAATGGATATATGATAAGTATATAGTTTACAAATCATATTTTCCTAGGGAGTTATTATTATGATAAGGGCATTATTTTTTTCCATTATAGCAACAACGACGTTCGTCGTCATGCCGAGCTTCGTCGCCGCCGATGAAGACATCATCGTCGCCGAAGATGTTATCGTCGCTGAAGACGAACACTATTCACAAGAGCTAGAGACGTTCACTGGAAAAGTGACTGGAGATCGGGTACGCATGCGTGTCAAGCCGACCCTTATCGATAGCACTATCATCAGAGAATTTAATAGGTCAGACCTAGTACTTATCGACGGAGAAGTCGATGGCTTCTATGCAGTAACACCTCCAAAAGAGATGAAAGCGTATATCTTTAGAACATACGTCCTAGATGGCGTCGTCGAAGGCACCGGCATAAACGTACGGCTCGCCCCAGATGTTGAAGCACCAATCGTTGCGCAGCTAAATACCGGCGATACTGTCGACGGACATATCAGCGACATCAGCAACAAATGGCTAGAAATAACTTCGCCGGAGTCAGTACGCTTTTATATCGCAAAAGAATACGTTACTAACGCCGGTGATGAGAACTATATTACGATGATGGCAGGACGTGGACAAGAAGCAGAGCAAGCATTGTCGACGGCTGCACTGACAGGAGAGTCTGAGATAAATAAACCTTTTGAAGAGATAAGCATCGAAAGAGTGAAGCAGGGCTTCGAAGATATCATCATCAGCTACAACGACTTCCCTGAGCAAGTAGAGAAAGCACAAGAAGCTCTAGCGCTAGTACAAGAAGCATACCTACAGAAAAAGGTGGCCTTCCTTGAAACAAGGACACAGAAGACAGCAGAAGAACTTCGCGCTAAAGGAGAGAAACTCGCCGAAGGCATTAAGCAGTTCGCCGGCGATGAAAATCTCGACATCGTTACCGTCTCAGAAGGCGTAGACGTCAACACAGAGGCATTATTTGAAATGCACCTCGTCAGTGGAAACGAAACTATCATGCTAGACATGACAGATAAGATGCGTATTTGGACGCCTAAAGAACAGGCACTATACGAATCATGGAAAACCGATAACGAAGACAAAAATATCGTAGAGTTCTACGAAGAGCAGAAGATTGATGCCAAGAAGATAACAGGCATACTGGAGCCATACTCCGCAGTAGTAAAAAATAAGCCTGGAGACTTTGTCGTACTCAAACACGGAATACCAGTGGCATACATATATAGCACTAATGTAGACCTACAAGAAAAAGTAGGAAAAGAAGTCGCCGTAATAGGACTCGAACGCTCGAACAACGACTTCGCGTTCCCAGCATACTTCGCTGTCTCTATAGAATAAAGAGAGCTAAAAGATCTGAAAAATGATAAGACCTTTGCTGTTTTCACGGCAAAGGTCTTTTTTGTGTGCCATTCGTGCACTATGCCGTTTGTTTGATTCGACAATACATAATAAAGATCCTCACGCAAAACAAATAAATATTTGACTTTTAATCATATTAATATTATAATTGCTGCATAAAATAACAAATAGCTTATATATATTAAATATAAAACAACAAACAAAAGGATAAAAAATTATGGTTGCATTAGTAGAAGGAGCGTCATCAATAGGAGGACCACCAACAAGAACACCACCACCGCCACCACCATCAACACCACCATCAACACCACCATCAACACCACCATCAACACCACCACCACCAATACCACAAGAAACACCAATAGCAATACCAGCATCAATAAGAAGACTGCTTAATATGCGTCCTCTAGCTAAAGAGTCTTGCTATTTGGCTTATTCTGTTGGTGCTACAGTTTTAGTTGCTACAGCTTTTAGCAGCCCAGTAGGAGCAGCAGGAGGTGCTGTTTTGGGTGGAGTTGGATATTTGGCAAACAAGCCTATTAGCTCAATATTCAGAAAAGTTTTTAAGCTCCACAAACAGAGTGTCAGAATAAGTCCAAGAGCAATTGGCGTATTGGCAGCCAATGTTTTTGCTATTGCTGGGGTATATTCAGGGATATCATCGCTATTAGGATATTCTATTACATTTGGATCCGCGCTATTATTAAGCACAGCAGAGTGTATTGCTGCGCTTACTACTATTGTTGCAACTGCTGCTTTGGCTTTGATTGTGATAGGTGTTGCAGCATGTGGCTATAAAATCTATCAAGCTCAGACGCAGAAACAAACTCTGCAGGGAATCGAACAGCATATTCAGCATATTCAGCATATTGAATAAGCATTAAAAAACTCTAAGTGCGACAAAAAAGCTTCTTCAGTATTTCCTGAAGAGGCTTTTTTTATGCTTCGCAGCCGTCGATCAGGAACTTTTCAAGGAGCTTGCACAGCGCAATGTGGTCGTGGCACGACATCAGCTCTCTACACGAATGCATCGACAGTATGGGCTCGCCGATGTCGACGGTCTTTATCCCCAAAGAAGTGGCATGGATGGGGCCGATTGTTGAGCCTCCTCTGATGTCGTTCCTCGTGATATAACGTTGGAGTTTTATCTTATGCTTATCACAAAGATGCTGCGTCAACGCCGAAGACACAGCGTCGGTGGCATACCGTTGCTGCGCGTCGGTTTTAAGGACAGCACCATGATCCATCAGTGCATGATGATGAGGTTCGTAGACATCGCTATGAGCAGGGTGGAAGGCATGGGCGGCATCGACAGAAGCACAAAGCGAACGACTTTTCATACACATAATATCTTCTTTTTCGAGGCCTAAATTCAAAGCTATCCTCTCAAAAACCTCTCCTAAGAAAGGCGAGGCAGCTCCTTGTGCCGTCCTGGAGCCGATCTCTTCATTGTCGGAGAATGCCGCTATGTGGATTCTGTGTTTCGTCGAAGGCTTCGCCTTGATGATAGCATGTAACGAAGCATGGACGCTGGCGATGTTGTCGAGACGATATCCAGAGATCATCTCCCTGTTGCCGATAAGGCGTGGCTTCTCGATAGGGAAAAGATACAGGTCGTGAGATAAGATCTTTTCGAAGTCAATGTCGATCTCAAGGAGAGCTTCGAGATATGGTTCTTTTTCTTTGAATTCAGTGTCGAGGGCAGCAAGAGCGACGAGGTTTTTCTCTTTGTCGAGGACGACTCCTTCGTCATTAACTTTAGGAGAAAGATGTAAGGCAAGCTGTGGGATAGTCAAAGGATATTCGTCGACGCAGACAAGATTTTTGCTGATGTTTCCCTTTTTATTGGTATACAACACCCTCCCAGCAATGCCCAAGTCCCTATTTAACCACGAAGCAAGAAGAGGGGAGCCATAAGGTTCGATGCCGAACATTATCATGTTCTTCTCTTTGTATTCGGCGTGGGGCTTAAGCTTGAAGCCGGGGCTGTCGGTATGTGAGGCGATGACACGTGCCGACTCCGGCGTTCCACGGGGAACGATGAAAGCACACAACGAAGAACCATTGCGCGTAACATAATACTTTCCGCCCTTCTTAAGCTTCCATTTATCACCTTCACGGAGCCGTACGAACTTCGCCGCCTCGAGACGCTCGCAGAGAGTGTCAACAGTATGCCACGGCGTGGGGCAGTCATTAAGAAATGGTATGAAGTCTTTTATTTCTTTGTGGGCGTCCATAGAGTTCCTCCTAAGGGTTTATCTATACAACACCATATGAAAAGAAACTTTTATATGCAACCTGTGTGTTTGGTTGCTTTTTCTGATCGTTTCCCAAATCCATAGCGATAAGTTTTGTCATAGTACTCCAAAACAATAGTGACAGCAGAACGAAAATCACCAGTCTGAAAAAAGCGCACGGCCTCTTGTGTCCTCGCGCCACCAAGCTTTTTATGTAGGCGTTCCGTAGCAGCGACGAGGCCTTCGATAGGAAGAGAGCCGTAGTCTTTCTCGATATTGTCGAGGCGCTCTTCAAGGGTTTTCTCTATATACTTCACCGGCGATGTCCTTATCGCAGAATATATCCCGTCAGGGACTTTACACGTCCCGACAAGGCGACTCTCGTCTTCGATAAATATCGGCTTGGTAACATCAAAACCAGAAAGCTCTACAGCGATCATATTTTCGAAATGCTCGGTGCTCGGCTGCGGACCTTGCCCTATACCGCCGAAGCTGCTACCACGATGATTGGCAAGACCTTCAAGATCAATAACTTGCTCGCCACGAGAGCGAAGTTCATGGAGAAACGCCGTCTTGCCAGAACCAGTAAGGCCGCCAACAACGGTAAACGGTGGTGGCTCAGCAAGGATATCAAGAGCCCAATTCCTGAAGCCTTTGTATCCGCCTTCGAGAATGCAAGATGGGATGTTCAGGGATCCTAAGGCGTTAGCAACGAAAGTACTACGCATCCCTCCGCGCCAGCAGTGAACTTTAGCAGTCTTTCCATCAGCAAGAGAACGCGCCTTTTTGATATATTCCGCCAACTTAGGGCCTACAATATCAAGTCCAAGGTCTATAGCAGCACGCTGACTCTCTTGTTTATAACAAGTTCCTAAACGAGCACGCTCGTCGTCGGAGAAAAGTGGAAGACTTATAGCCCCAGGAATATGAGCATGAGAAAATTCTCCGGGACTTCTGACGTCGAAGATTACGCCGTCGTTTTCAAGGAAAGTATTGACGTCCAAGGTCTTTGGCATAATATAACAAAAGCTCCATGTTGAGTGTTAGCAATATAGCCAAAAACAGCGAAAAAATCAACTTGTTTTAGTACGGCTGTAATGGCATAATAATACTCTTAATTTGGGAGGCATAATACGTGAGACTTAAGCAACTCATACTTTCAGGATTCAAATCTTTTGCTGACAAAACGGTGATACGTTTCGACAAAGGCGTCACCGCAATAGTAGGCCCTAACGGATGCGGTAAGTCGAATATCGTAGACGCCGTACGATGGGTCCTCGGTGAGCAGTCGGCGAAGTCAATGCGCGGCGCCAAGATGAATGACGTGCTTTTTGCAGGAACCGACAAAAGAAAAGCGCAGAACTTCGCAGAAGTTACCATAGTCTTTACCGACGTCGATGACGCGCTACCCATAGAATACGAAGAGGTCGCCGTAACACGAAGACTCTTCCGCAATGGCGACTCCGAATACCGTATCAATGGCAATCTTGTACGCCTCAAAGACATCCACAGCCTCTTCTGGGATTCCGGTTTAGGGAAAAGCGCTTTCTCGGTGTTCGAACAGGGGAAGATAGAACAGGTGATAAACCTTCCTCCATTAGAACGGCGTGTTATCTTCGAAGAAGCTTCAGGGATATTACGTTTCAAGCAAAATAAGAAAGAAGCGATGCGGCGCCTAGCCGTCGTAGATACCAACGCCGCAAGGATCAGTGACGTTCATGGAGAAGTGAAGAAACAACTTTCGGTATTGGAGAAGCAAGCTAAAGTCGCTACGGCATATAAAGAAAAGAAACAGAGGTCAGAAATCCTCGACAAAGAACTGCTAGTATCACGATGGAATACCGCGTCGAAGAGAGGCTCTAGAGCCAGCGAAGAAAGAGATAACGTCGATAATGTCATCGTCAAAGGAAATACGGCTTTCGACGCCACGGAGGTTGCCCTTAAAGAATCTCGCGATGCCGCAACAGCCGCCGAAGATAAAGCCAGCGCTGCATTAGAAGATGTCTTCGCGGTACGTAGCTCTAAAGAGATCCACGTCGCCGCCATCCGTAACGAGAAAGAGCGCCTCGAAGAGCTGACATCACGAGAAAAAACCTTAGAAGAAAAGATACGCGCTAACGACAACGAAAGCGAAGACGAAAAATCCGTAGCACAGAAAGCCTCAGGGGAATGCTCTCGACTAAAAGACATATGTGAAGCCGCCGAAAATAAAGGGCGCAAATTCGCAGAACATAGCATGGAACTCGAAGCTACAATAGCAGCATCACGAGAGAAGCAAAAAGAAGAACAAAGAAATCATTACCTCATCGTCCATGCCGAGAAAGATATCACGGCAAAAGTACAAGGAAATACAATACGACGCGAAGCGGTAGTAGAAGGCATAGCGAAAATTAAAGAACGCCGACAGGACCTTCTCGACAGCGTAAAGCACCACTCCGAGATGTCGACGCACCACAAAAAGCAACTGAAACAACAGACGCAGATCGTCGAGAAAAAGAAAAAAGAACTCGACACAATAAAGAACACCATCGCCGACACCGTAGAGGAGTTCAGAGCTACAGAGAAAGACCTCGACGACATGCACAGAAAGAATGCTATGCTAATAGCACGAAGACAGGTGCTTCAGCATATGCAAGAGGATATGGAAGGGCTTTCTTCGGACACGAAACGTATCGTCAGAGAAGCGAAAAATAAAAAAAGCCCCTTATATAACATCGTCAGCAATGTATACGAAGAAGTTCTCCCCAAAAAAGGCTATGAAAAAGCCTTCGCCGCAGCGATGCGGCACTACGCACAGACACTCGTTGTCGCCACCAATAAAGACCTCGAAAAACTACAAGCCTTCGCCGCTGATAACAAAATAAAAGACTTCTCTGTTATATGTGCAGAACATATCACCAAAAACACAGCGAAAGAAAAAGCTGTAAAAGGAGCGAAGCTCCTCGTCGATAACGTCTCGAAGAGTAAGGTTGCAGAACACCTCCTAAAAGGAGTGTATGTCGTCGATGACGTCACAGCAATTCTAGAAGCGAAAAAACAAAATCGTAACGCCACCGTCGTTACCACCGACGGCGTAATGTGTAACGCCCACGGCGTGATATTCTACGCATTCCCAAGAGATATGACCTTTATGAGAGAGGCGGAACTCAACACCTTGAAGATCGATATTGCCGCCGCCGAAGCCGTAGAGAAAAAAGCCACTACTGTCGTCGAGAAGCTTGGAAAACAACGTGCGGAGCTATACCTACAACGCGATGACCTTGATAGGGAAATGCGCAAGCAGGAAATGACGCTGATAGAATTAAACCATACACTACAGCGTACGCTAGGAGACCTCGAAGGTGCAAAAGGCAATACCGCCGCTATAGACGAAGAAGGCGAAGCCCTTGCCAAAGAAAACACCATACTTGAAGCTTCTGTAGCAGAGCTCGACAAAAAATATAAAGAGACACAACAGCAGCTTGCGGCGTCAGACAAAGCTCTCGTCACCATCGAAGCCGAGACAGAGGCTCTCTTCAAAAAATATCAGGAACACCGCGATGAACAGCGTGGCCATAACGAGAAATATAAAGGCTATACAGAAGAGCTGCACAAGGCAAAACGCGAGAGTGTCCGTTACGAAGATAAAGACGTAGAACGCAAAAGACAGAAAAATCACGACAGCCGCGAGATCGCCGACATAAGGAAACGCTATGAAGCACTGGCTAAACAGAAACAAGAACGTGAAAGGGTGTGTCATAAAAGCGAAGGCAAGATAATCGCCGCAGAACAGCTTTGTGAGAAACTAGAAGCTGTCGTCGAGAACAAAAAAACAAAAGTCAAAAATCTCGAAGAGAAACGCGAAAAGCTTCGTGAGAAATATAAAGAAAAAGAAGGGCGTAAGCATCACCTGGAACTTAAGATAGCACAACACGAAGCAGTATGCCGCGCACTAGAAGATGAAGCCCTCGAAAGATACGACGCCCCAATAGATGCTATCGAAACACAAGGCCTTGTCGTCAACGCCGAAGATGCCGAAAAGGAGCTTCGCTCACTACGTCGCGCACTCGAAGACGCCGGCGATGTAAACATGACGTCGATAGAAGAATGCGAACGCCTAAGCTCACGAGGGGAATACCTGTCGAAACAGCTAAAAGACCTCGCCGTCTCACAGAAAGATATCGGAAAGATAATCGGTAAGCTAGAACGCGAAAGCCGTAAGCGCTTCAACGAGGCTTTCGAGGTAATAAAAGAAAATTTCAAGAAAAACTTCCAGATACTCTTCCGCGGAGGAGAGGCAGACCTGCGTTTCACAGAAAGTAACGATATCCTCGACGCAGGTATCGAGATAGTAGCAAAACCCCCAGGGAAACAGCTTCGCTCGATAGGGCTTATGTCAGGAGGAGAAAAATGCCTGACAGCACTAGCACTTCTCTTCGCCATCTTCGAATATAGACCAGCACCGTTCTGTATCCTCGATGAAGTCGATGCACCACTAGACGACGCAAATATATCACGATTCCTCAACGTAGTAAAACACTTCATCGATACCACACAGTTCGTAATCGTAACACACAACAAAAATACAATGACTGTAGCCGACGCCCTATGCGGCGTGTCGATGGAAGAAAAAGGCGTATCGAAACTTATACCACTATACCTCGGCAACACAAAAAAAGAAGAACCTGCGCAACAACAAGAACAACAACAAGAACCTGTTCTCGCATCGTAACGTTCGATTTTCGGAATAGGATTTTTTACCACAGAGGCACAGAGAACACAGAGAAGAAAAGAATATGGCTGGTGGATTCTCCCCCAGACCCCCTTTTTCATTGAACATTGAACAATGAATAAACCTGGACACGGCAGTGCCCACTCTCGACGTTGTCGTAAGAATAAGATTGTATCTTTACGTTTGCTATAGGAAAAACAAAGAAAGGAAATACAGTCAACGACAATGACGACAGCTGTGCGTCTGCTGCGCGCTCTGCGCAGTGGCGCTCTCTGTGTGCTCTGTGACTCTGTGGTGAAAAAAATCGGTAGCGCGTAACATCAGTAATTTATGTGTATTTTAGAAGCTCGATAAGCTCGGTGCGGGAGAATTTGTGTAAGCTGCCGTCGTCGTTAGCATCGACAATTTCTTCCATAAGCTTTTCCTTGGCGGTAATTAGGCTGTGGATTCTCTCCTCAAAAGAGTCTTTTGTGATGAACTTGAAAACCTGTACGCCAAGCTTCTGCCCTATGCGATGGACACGGTCCGTCGCCTGGTCTTCCCTGGCAGCGCTCCACCAACGGTCATAGTGTATCACCACCGACGCCGCCGTGAGGTCGATGCCAAGACCTACAGCGCGTAAAGACCCAACAAAAACTTCGCAGGTGCTGTCATTGTGAAACCTGAAGATCTCCTCGGCACGACGCCCAGTAGAGCCGCGTACAGCGGCATAGTGGACGCCTTCGTCACGAAGGTGACGCTCGATAATATCGAGCATAGAAAGATACTGCGAAAAGACAACGACCTTCTTTCCGCTGTCACGCGCTTGTCGGAGGATCTCAACGAAAAGGTCCCACTTTCCAGACTCATATTTTTTATAATGCTTGACGTCTCCAAGGAAAGCAGCAGGGTGGTTGCATATCTGTTTGAGATGCGATAGAAGGGTGAAAATATGGACGTATGGAACGGCTTTGCTAGTATCTTCAAGGTCGGAAATAAGAGCCATACGCTTTTTCTCGAGCTCCGAATAATATAGGTCCCGCTGCTTGGGAAGCATAGAACAATATTCTATCTCTTCGGTCTTGGCAGGAAGCTCGGCGAGAACCTTTTCTTTCTTGCGACGTAAAAGGAAAGGCTTCACAAGCTTCTTTAAAAGTGCTTTGCTGATGGCAGAGTCGCCCTTTTCCATAGGCTTGATGAAAAGGTTGCGGAACTTCTTCTTGCTAGGCATATAATTCGGCAGTACTATATCAAAAAGAGCTTTAAGCTCCATGAGATTATTCTCTATAGGAGTACCAGTAAGACCTACAGCCATAGTAGAAGGTATCTTCAGAAGAGCTTTGTGGACCTTGCTGTTGTGGTTCTTCGCCACCTGTATCTCATCGAAAATAGCGACGTCGAAAAACTCAGAAGAAAGATGCTCTATGTCGCCGCGAGCTATGCCGTAAGACGTGACGACGATGTCATTATTCTCGACGACACGACAAACATCTTCCCTGTCAGGACCATGATATATCGCTACAGACATGCCAGGAAGAAATTGCCGTATTTTGTCTTCCCAGTGGTATATCACCGACGTAGGACAAACCACAAGGAAAGACGCCTCCCCACGGTTTTTGTTCTTGACGGCAGCGAATAGCGCCATCGCCTGGTGTGTCTTTCCAAGACCCATATCGTCGCAAAGAAGACCCGAAAGACCATAAGAATATAACGACCACAGCCACTGTATGCCATCTTCCTGATAGTGCCTAAGGCTGCTATTCAAGCCTGTAAGGTCGTAATCCTTTTCAGCGGCGCCGTCACCAAAAATATCGAAAGACTTCTCTTCGTCGTCAAAGAACCCCACCTTTTTTATCTTGACGGTAGGCATCGCTATGCTGCCCCTAGTGATATTCTCGGCGACGATGTCATAAAGCCAGCGATATCGCTCTTTGGCGACGTCGATGACACGGCGATGCCGGAACTTTTCAGGGAGCATGTCCTCTTGAGGCGTCTTGTAGAAACCCGCCCCAGCGACATATAGGTATTCTCCAAAGATTAAGACCTCAGCACCAGAAAACTCCTCTGCAAGAGAATATTCGGGAGCGATGACAACACCATCGTCGCCATAAGAAATAGTTAGACCTATAGACTTATACGGAGACTTTTCGGCGAAGAAGCCTGCGACGCCTTCGCATTCTTCGAGGTTTTCCTTAATAAAAGAAGGAACCTTTTTACGCGTAATGACGATGCCAGGACGTATCGTTGTAGATTGGTGAGACGGCGTCTTGGCATAGAAACCTGAGCCTCTGATAAAGACCCACTGCCCGAAATCGCAAACGCCAACATCGTCGCTATCGCTACGCGCTGAGAAGATAAGACGTTTGTCCGTGACTTCATAGCCTATAGCGTCATGGACTTCAGAGAGGTGCGTATGGAAGCCTTCATGGGTGTTGAGCCACGACTTGTTGGCATCGACGAATGCGGAGATAGCGTCGCGAGAGATTATCGTCGGTGATGCAGGAAATCGCGATGGCGCTATCTTATAAAAACCGTGGCCCTCACAGAAAACCCAACGCCCGAAGACGTGTGATGACCCAGTTTGTAGATCACCAACGACGAAAAGATATGGAACGACATGAAAATTCCAATCTTCGTCGAAGAAAAGATCATAAGAAATAGGGGGCTCTTCACCATGAACGGTGATATCGACACCTTTATGCTCGATAATATGGTAATATTCTTCAAAAAATGCCTCTACGTCAGCAGCAGGGATCTCGCCACGATCCAGAAGAGGATGTTTCTCTTCGGAGAAAAAACCTACCTCAGGGACATACTCCCAAGGGCCTATGGTAATACGTTGCTCTTCAGGGATATCACGAAACTTCCGCTGGTGTTCACGGTAATGACGAAGAGATGATTCATCGCTAGTGATGGTGAAGCTTGACGATGTTGTGTTGTATGATATCGTAGCAATAAACTCTTCACCATAAGAATATACCTGCAATGGCGACGATACCGTTGTTAAAGAGGGGATTATCGCTATAAGGTCTTCGGCGGAAAGAGAACATGAGACCATAATCTCCGAAGTTTTTACCTCTAGACCAGTTATCATCTTGGTGTCGTCGGTGATAAAACTCAGCATGTAGTCTTTACCACTATTTTGATATGCCATAAGCATCATAGCGATGTCGGTCCATGGCGATAGCTTATAGCGTAAAGCGAAACTCGGACGCCCCTGATGCCATAAAGACAAATCTTTGGGCGTTATGCTGAAGAACTTCAAAGAGTTGTATTCCGTCTCCTTGTGGCGGTTTATCAGCATAGACTCAAGAGTCTCTTGCGCAGAAGGCGCCGTGGCATTAATAGAAAACCCACCATTTTCTATGATGTAATGCCCCGAAGAGACCTCTTTGAAAGAAGCTGTACCATTGGCAATGAAGAGGCGTAGGAAGATAGCGTTCCATAGTGATTGCTCAAAACGATGATGAAGAGGGGAGTCGTTGACGCCAAAGATATAGAGATATGCCGTGGCGATATGGACGCACGGGCTTTCATCGGAAGAGCAGGAGCAAAAGGTTTCTATAAGGGCGTCGTTATCGTCGAACCGAAGGAAAGGCCAGAACTCTTCGTTGCCATCGACGATGCACACCTGGTAAACACCGATATCGAAGCGGATGTCACTGACGCATCCTTTGGCGATACTCTCTTCAGCGTCAAGCTGATACGGCTCTAGGAAGTTAGGAAGGATCATGGATTAACCAAATAAAATAATACTGCCTCTATTGTACATAAAATCACCTTTCACACGCAATAATAGATTAAGACTAGGATTTTTCACCACAGAGCCACAGAGCACACAGAGAGCGCCCACTGCGCAGAGCGCGCGCAGCGGACGCACAGCTGTCGCCATTGTCGTTGATTGTACTTCCTTTCTTTGTTTTTCCTATAGCAAACGTAAAGATACAATCTTACTATTACGACAACGTCGAGAGGGGGCACTACCGTGTCCGGGTGAAAGGATAGCGTATAGGAATAGCGTATAGTGTAGAGTTATAGTTCACCGTTCACCGTTCACCGTTCAAAAAAGGGGGTCTGGGGGAAATCCCCCAGCCAGATTGTTTTATTTCTCTGTGTCCTCCGTGGCTCTGTGGTGAAAAATCCTATTCCGAAATTCGGTACAGTTCACCAACATGGGTAACACCTAGTTGAGGTCGATGTCGACTAATGGCGTCTGTGCATAGTCGTCTTTGCTTATCTCATTGTCGCTGGAGATTTTTTTCTGTAGTATCGCATTACTGTCTTCGAAGACCATTTCCCATGTAGGAGTTTCTGAACTAGAAACTATTTCTTCGAAACTTTCAAGGTATGAGCCGGTATACCAGCTGCCTTCATTTGTGTATCCGCGTGAGCGTTCGCCAGGAGAGCTGCTCGATGTTATGATAACCCCCTCTGTTTCAAGGAAAAGTGATCTGTAGTTGTCTATCAGTGTAATATAGTTTCTATATGGCGACGCTTTGGTGATCACTTGCCCAACGTATGGCGGAGTGTAATTTTCTGGGATGATACTATTGCAGCAGTCGTTGAATATCAGTGAAAAGCGTGCTTTTTTGCTGTTTATAATGTCGACGACATCATCGACAGCAAGGCCATGGAATTTGAAGTCTAAAACAGGCCATATAGAAGGACGTTCCTCGGTGTTGAAACCATGACCAGAAAAATAAAAGACGATGACATCATCGTCGGAGCACTCAAGGTCGCGTAGAGTGTCGACGATATCGAAGGGCTTGAAGTCTGTGCCATAGAAAACATGCTCTTCGATGTCGAGGCCAGTGACGTTGGCGATGGTGTGTACATGAATATTAATGGCGACGAAGTCGCGTAAACACGCGGAACCAATATAGTAGTCGCTGGTGTCGGCGGCGATGATGGCATGGAGGGTTGCGGCTGAAGCACTGCCGGCGAAGAGACACGACACAGAAAAGATAATCCTTATGAAGAAAGAGCGTATGCGTATGGTAATCATTATGTTATCGTTGCGAGGATTGTTTTTAGGGGTTCGATAGAAGTATCACAGTTTGCCATTATACGGACATCATCATAGACGAATTCTACCTGACGCGTTGTTATGCTTATAAGAACTAATACGCGCTCGTCACCATTGACAAAAGCAAAGCCAAATTCTGGATAAAGACGTACCTTTTTAATATAGGAAAACGATAAATTGTCGCTTTCGGAGAGATATTCTACGAGAGCAGAAGAGGTGACAACACCTTCGTCGGCGATGACTCTATAGCCTCCGAGGAGATCCTCGCCGATAAAGCTTTTCGGTGACATACGATAATAATGTATCTCATCGGGAGCAGCAAGAATCGTGACAGCAGAAGATGGTAGATGATTTTCTAAGGCGTGCGAAGAAGGGGATCCGACAGACGAACATCCACAAAAGACGATAAAAATACATGTCGTTACTAGTCGTGATAGCATATTGTAACACCCTGGATTAAAAGGATAAACATACCATATATGCCATAATTATAGTAACTTAAATATCTATGTTATGAATGAATTTCGGAATAGGAATTTTTTACCACAGAGCTTTTTCAGTGACCAGTGACCAGTGATCAGTGATCAGTGATCAGTTATTCTATCCGCTAAACGCTATAACTATACGCTATAAAATCCCCAGACCCCCATTTCTGAGCGGTGAGCTGTAAAAACGGTAAATAGTGAACTATAACTCTATGCCATCCGCCATTCCTTTCACCCGGACACGGCAGTGCCCACTCTCGCCGTTGTCGTAACAATATGATTGCTCCTTTACATTTGTTTGAGGAAAACGTAAGAAAAAAAGTACAAACCACGACAATGACGACAGCTGTGCGTCCGCTGCGCGCGCTCTGCGCGGTGGTCGCTCTCTGTGTGCTCTGTGACTCTGTGGTGAAAAATTGGGGTCTCTTACTTTCCTTTGCGCGCCAAGGATACAAGTATGGTGTGTATCTTGCTGATGACATGCGATGCCGACTTGTAATATTCGTCTAGGACGAACAAAGTCTTGCGCAATTTATTCTTTATCACATCATTACGGTCAGTGCTCGCCGCTATCGCCGTCTTAAGGTTCGCAGAATTATTACTTTCGGTGGTCTCCCCTGCTTTGAAATGCTGGGGAAGCTCCTGCCATAATACCCATTCGTTTGTAATAGAAAGAGAAGGGCTGATATCGTCCTTATGCGCATTGCGCCAGTCCACTATCGCAGCATTGAGAGCGGCTTCGTATTCTTCAAGACCATTATCTGCAATTAAAGCATCATAATCTGCCTGAAAATCATCTACGTAACCTTCATAACGTTCTAATCTGTCTTCCCAATCACTTTTAAAAGGTAATTGATACCATTTGATATTATCCAATTTCTTTTCATATTTATCCACTCTTCCCTGCCAATAATCGATTCTTTCTTCAAGATACTCAAGTCGCACTTGTGTTACGGCATCAAGCCCATCAATCATTGCGCGCGCATCACTAATTGCGATTGCAGTGGTGTCAGTGGGGTCATCGTTTTCCTCGCCTGGGGCAGGAGGTGGTATCGTTAACGTTTCAACTAGGTAGTTTCCATTGTCGTCTTGAAATTCTTCTTCTTTAGGGAGAGAATCGTAAACAAGCTGCAATTGGGTTTTGAGAGAGCTGTCACCCAAAATACCGGCATTGTTATCAAGAAGGGCTTTAAGACGCACAACTAAAGCATTAGCATTGGTGATATCATCAACAGTAATATCGGTGGTGTCAGTACTGTTAGCAATAGCGGTGATATAATCATTAGTAAGATTGCTGGCGACGACAATAGCAGGGGATACAGAAACCGCGTCTTCGTCATTGTTTATTGTAACAATCTCAACGCCTTTTTTATAATACTTTGGGTTAAAATCATATTTTTCGAAATAGTAATCGGCTGAAGTGTCGTCGTTGACGAAAGACCCACCTTTTTTGTTGTACAACACCGTGAGGTCGCTGAGGATCTCGAGAGCTTCTTCGACGATATCGGAGTAGTCGATAAGAAGGTTGGCTTGGTGTTCGATGTCGAGGTTCGCCTTGGAAAGGTAGCTTACACGCAGGAATTCCTGTATCGTAGAAGTTTCGGGGGTGACGAGAAGCGAAGGGTCTAAGGCAGGATATAGGAAAGCAGCAAATTTATCCTGCCAAAAACTGTCATTGTAGTTCGTTCTTGTAAGAGTGAATGTACTGTTTTCGCCCTGAAAATTTGTGACCTGGGTGTTGAAGTCCGCAACAGTAGGAGTGTCACCGTTTTTTTCTTGGACGGCAGCGTATATATACCAGAAGGGAAGATTTGTGGTTAATGTAGAACCATCAGGTGGTGGAACATATGATATGTTGTTGAGGAATGTGCTCATAACGATATTTTTCCTTTTTTGTTAGCTTATATTTCTTGCTAAGGTTTTCATTATAGTACTTAACGCCAATGCAATATTCGCTGCAGATTTGTAAAATTCTTCGAATGTAAACATAGACTTCTTAAAGCGAGCCTGCATCTCAAGGTTCAGGTTTTCGACGTTGGACTTGGTGTTCCTAAGATAAAAACCAACATCTCTGTTGTTGACCCAGGTATCATTGAAAGCCTTGAGAGTGAGATCAGAGCCTCCACTTGTCATAGAGGCTATAATTTCTTGAGCTTGGCTGTATAGAGAAGATTCTGTTGTGGCGTCGTCGCTTCTGTTGGGGATGGCGTCGGCGGCTTCGGAGAGCGTGGTACGGGCAGCAAGAAGAGCAGTGCGGTCGACGGAGTCAATACCTCCTTCGGTGTGAAGCACAGTATCTAACAGGAGTTTAGGTTCGTCAACTGCGATGCCATCTTCTAAAGTATATGTCCAAATTTCTGTATCTTCATTATATTCTGCAGAATACGTGCTCGTTATGTCACCATCGTCATTTCTTGCCACATAATATACTTCGGTTTCGCCGTTGTCTTTCTTGTTGTAATACTCCATGATAGAAGATATTGACGTCATGATGTTCGTGACGGTCTCGAGATTTGAGCTGAACTGTGACACCTGATAGGCGATATCGGTGTTTGCCTTCACAAGATAGTCGTATTGTATAAGAGACTGTAGCGATAACGTATCTTTCAAAGGTGTAAACCCAGGGATTCCGATTTCATTGGAAATAAAGGCCGTGAATTTTTCCTGCCAGTCGGCATTGATAAAATATGTGCCGTCAGCGGCATTGAAGCCTGTGTCAGGGTCTTCAGTATAAGAATATTCATTGGCGAAATTCGTTAAGGCAGTATTGAAGTTAGAGGAATCGCTGAAATCAGTGGCATTGGGATAATACTGCAGATATCGTTGTATAAAAGGAACATGGTAAGGTTTGTTGCCGGCCTCTGTCACCCACGAAGGAGGGATTAAGTCTTCTATTGTAGTCATGATATTATACCTTCTTTTTTATTTGTTTATCCTGCGTGAAAGCTTAGTGCTTATAGTGTTAAGCTTCGAAATCATAAGACCCGCAGACTTATAAAACTCTTCGAAAACCCATACAGCTTCTTTTAGCTTGGCTTCGGCATCGCCATTGAGATTCTCTGAAGCAGAGATAGTATCTCTTAGCCTCCTGCCGATAGAGTTGTTAACAGCCCATACTGCTTTCCAGTTACGTTCTCTCCAATCAGATATTATGCGAGCATCACTTGTGTCGGAAGCGTGAGCTGCTATAAGGTTTGCCCTTCTATTGGCAATCTCTTCGGCGGTAGGTCCTAGGTCGTCGATAACACTTTGTATCGCTGCGCTAAGGTTCGACTCCGAGATACCATTGCCATCGTCATCTACAGTAGATATTGGATCAGCTTCATTGATAGCAGTTTTAAGGACTCCGAGGTAATTGTAGAGGTTATAGGTATTGAGCTCTCCATCAATGCTTGGGTAACGCTTGTCGTTGCCGAAGATGATATCATATTTCGCCTCCCAAGCATTTATGATATTTTCATAGGGGTAAGCTTCGACGCTCATATATTCTGTGGCGTCATCAGGGGCAGCAGAAACGCGGTCAGCGTCTCTATAAACAGGGTCGGGCTTGTCGTTATAGAAAGAAATAAGGTCTTCGACAACCATAAGAGCTTTGTTGGAATATCCGACGACCTCTTCAAGAAGCTCCATCTCGCGCGTTATGACTTTGTTGCCGATAACAAGATATTGCGTTTGTAGCAAGACAGGAAGAGATTCCGAGTAATAGAAAGGATTTGATACAGAATGAATCTCCTGGAGATAAGTAATCCAGGAATCGCGAGCAGACACGTTATCTATGTCGAAATTTGCGGGGAGGGTGGTGTCGAAGCTATATTCATTAGCGAAGTTTCCAAGGTCTTCATTGAATTTGGCAAGGTTATTGTTGGGAAGCAACGCAGAATATACCGCATAAAAAGTAGCATGGTATGGTTGGGCGAGATCTGAAAACGCCGCTGAAGAGTTTGTTATTGATGTTATGTCTGTCATAGCTTTCTCCTTAATATATTATATCTTTCCGGCGATTTTTTCTAAGACGTTGGTGAGTTTGAAAATAAGAGACGCCGCCGTCTTGTAAAATTCCTGGAAGGTGAACATCGCCTTGCGTAACTCGTCACGAGCATTGTCATTCTGAGACTCTAAGGCGATAATAGAGTTACGGAACGAAGCACCAACAGCAGAATGATCGCCATCGTCGTCTTTGTCGTTCTGCCAGTTGTCTTGTAGTAGAATTAGCTGAGCATCATCAATTTCTTCTGTCGTATAAAAATCCTCGAATTTACTGATGACTCCTTGGATCTCATCTTGAAGATCAGAGTCTCTTATTGACGACAATAACTCGCTGCTTAGAGTGTGATATAAGGCGTTGAGGTCTTCGTAATCGTCTGCGGTAAGAGTACTCGTTGTTTCGTGGAAATATTCGTTGACTCCGTCACCTGGAACGAGAGTGTCAGACAGAGCCTCTTCAACAGTATCGTCGTTAAGAGTAACTTTAATGGTGATAGGCTCTCCTTGTTTGTTGTAGATGCCAAACATCTCATTAAGAACTTTAAGGATTTTATTCGATTCGATAAGGGCGGAATTTTGAGACGCAAGCTTGTTAGTAAGAAGATCGTTGGCCTCGACAATAAGACCGTATTGTATCTTGGTCTCAAGGCCGCCAGTGGCAAAGGCGGTGTTGCGAAGTGCATTGATGCCGCTTAAGAAACGTGTAAAATCTAGAAGAAAAACATCGCTATTATAATGTAGTGAGGTGAATTCGTCTTCGGAAGTGGGTATATCGACATCACTAAAAGCATCGGTATCAAAAATATAAAAAAAGTCACCAGCATTACGATCTGCGAAATAACCGTCTTTTTTTTCATTGAAATCATCAAGAGTAGGAGGAGTAGCAAACTCCTGGTATGCCCACCACATTGGAACGTATTCGTTGTTTAGCCCTTCCGGAGGCATGGTGTACGCTTCCGTAGTAGGAATATAAGTGCTGTCTGTAGGAATATATTCTGGCATAATTTTGTCCTCGCTATGGGATGTAATTCACCCCGCCTATACCTTATTATAAAAAAAGTTCTATATAATAACAAGCAAAAAACATGCCAATATATAAGGGGATATCGAGCGTTTTCCGTAAAAGATTTATCGTTAACGATATAGACAATAAAAAAGTTCGGCGCTTTTTAATAAAAAGTAACAAGCCCCAATTTTTTCACCACAGAGTCACAGAGCACACAGAGAGCGCCCACTGCGCAGAGCGCGCGCAGCGGACGCACAGCTGTCGTCATTGTCGTGGTTTGTACTTTTTTTTCTTACGTTTTCCTCAAACAAATGTAAAGGAGCAATCATATTGTTACGACAACGGCGAGAGGGGGCACTGCCGTGTCCGGGTGAAAGGATAGCGTATAGGAATAGCGTATAGCGTAGAGTTATAGTTCACCGTTCACCGTTCAAAAAAGGGGGTCTGGGGGAAATCCCCCAGCCAGATTGTTTTATTTCTCTGTGTCCTCCGTGGCTCTGTGGTGAAAAATCCTATTTCGAACTTCGATTTTTTGATAAAGAAAAAAAAAGAGTTTATAATAATTCTTTTAATGTGCTATACTAAACGTAGTGGAAGGAAAGTACTCGGGCTCGGACATATGCAGATCGCGTCGTGGGTGCTCTGTAAACAAGGAGAACAAATTATGAGCGGATCTTTACCAGGCATTGATATTAACAGCGAAGAAAAATATCTAGCGTTTTTCCAAACGAATTTTAACGCTCTCTATCTTGCTGATGATGTTAACCCTGATGACGGCGTCAACGACAACCTCGATTTTGCTCGCGACTGGGCGGCATTCGAAAAAGAGGCGAAAGGATATTTTGGTGAGACGGAATACGGCGACCTTCCCACCGCCGACGTTAGAGTGTATTGGGAAGCGTTTCTTCGTGGGTATGACCTTTTCGGGTATTATTCTTCTGGGGAGGATTTTCTTCAGGAGGTTTTTGCCGGAGGGCTTATTATAAGTTCTTTGTCAGACAATATCATTGAAGTGAGCTCACTGAAGATCATGATTCTTTTCAGGGTTATGCGTAGCCTGCGGGAGATCCTCGACAGGATACAAGAAACAATTTTGTCGGAGTTCTCTATAATAGAACAAAAGAGTGTGATAGCAGAGGCATACACCGCCACTATGATACACGAAAGTAAGAAGCTTGCTGTTGTCGAGGCTACTGATGATGACGGACAGATAGACAACATGACTTTTTCGGCGCGTATCGAGCAGATAAGAAATGCACGGACATATTCTAGAGACGAAAGTAAAGAGTGGCAAAGCTCTTCGAAGAGTCTTGTAGACGTACGGTCACAACAGCTCGATCAGATAAAAAAGATATATAGAGACCTTGCCAGCATAATAAGTCTGATCTTTAGGTAGTAAAATATAGGTAGTAATAAAAATTTGTAAGACATATAAAGAATTAAAAAAGGATATAATACCATGGCATTGATTACCGAAGACTTCACAACCGCCTACGGCTTGAAGCCAGGTTTACTAGAAGCAGATATTGGAGAAATATACAGTTATTTCGTAAACGAATACCGTGGGTCTATTGGTGTTGAAAGTGGCAGTGACCTTATTTCTGCTACTACTGGCGAAGTCTTGACCGATGATGAGAAAGATGCACAGCTTCTCACCGAATGGGGATCGTTCCTCGATGGCGGAGACCCTTTTGGTTTCCATAGCGTAGGCGTCGAGCTTGCCGAGATAATAGCTGTAGAGAGCTCCGACAGACTAGAGGTTATATGGACGTTGTTTGAGAAGCTCATTGACCTTCTTGAGGCGATACAAGGTGCGGCGATATCTCTCGCCGGCGGCGTAGAATATAAGACTGAGACACAGAGCGCGTTAACAACAGAGATAAGCGGCCTGGATCCTAGCGCGGATAAATATAGGACAGCTCTTCTTGTCGATTATGAAGAAGATGGGGCTTTAAATACTGAAGGCCAATCACTTCTGCGTTCCGAGCAAGTGCGAGTACAGCAGAAAATAGAAAACTTGCGTTCGCTGCGTACAGCAGAAAGAGACCACTCAAAAGACTGGTCGTCGTCATTGAGTACTTCGAACGAGGCAACACAAGGGCAGTCGCAGATATTGACGACGATAATGCAGCAGATGAGTGGCTTAATATCAGCAATATTTAAATAGAAGTAGATAAAAGTAAAAGAGTAGCAAAAAAAATAATGTCATTGGAGGGAACCATGGCTAAGAAAAAGAAATCAAAGAAATTACGTCAAAACGCTTCTGAAGAAAAAGTAGCGTCAAAAAATACCACAGAAGGGCAGTCGAAGCTTTTTGAGAAGATATATTCCAAAGAAACGATGGACGATATAAAGAAATGGGATGAAGAAGCAGAAAAGGGGACGAAGATTGCAGACGCCTCTCTTGTTAAAGAAGTCGAAAGACTTATCAATAAGCTTAATTCATGGGAAGACATGGGTCTGTCCAAAGAAGAAGTCGAAAAGCTTAAAATCACTAATAAGCCCAACGTAGAAAAGTTTGATAAAAATGATGGTGAACAGGTCCAAAAGCTGATGAGCGCTATGTTATATCTTATCGTCGTCCAAGGAGTCTCGCCAAAAGATGCTCTGCAGTTTACTCCGGGGATGATAGAGACGATATATGCACAAGCGTATACGCTATATAACGCAGGGAAATATAAAGACGCCGAAGAGATATTCAGGACGTTGATATTCCTCGATCCTTTACAAGCTCGTTACCATATGGGGCTGTCGTCGAGTTTACACCGTAAAAAGGAATACAACGAAGCTATTAAACAATATATAGTAACGAGTTTCTTCGACGAGAATAACCCTTTGCCATATTATCACGCCGCTGATTGCTTCTTAGAACTCAACGACCCAGATTCTGCACAAGACGTCCTACAGAAAGCAATAGAGGCCTGCGGGGAAAGCGCTGAATGGCAGAAGCTTAAAAAGCAGATGGTTCTTATGAAGAAAGCAATACATGATAAGCTGGAAAAAATCCCCAAAAACAAAAGACCGAAGTCCAAAGTCGAAATCACCGATGAGATGAAAAAAGCTGAAAATGATCTTATAGAAGGAAAGTACCCCAGCCTCAAAGATACAATTCGTGAATCCGAAGAAAAAATAGCAAAGGATCAAAAACAAGAAACGAAAAAATAGCGAAGAATAAAAACAAGAAATTATGAGGATAATGTTATGACTGGTGGAATAGATGGCAGCCAACGAGGAATACCTAGAGAACAGGTTGATCAGAATATTAATGATGCTATAACAGAAAAGCAGGAGGGCGACGTCCCACAAGACGATGTTGCTCCTATTTCCCGTGAAGATATCATAGAGTTTATATATGATATGACGAAACCTGATATAACGTCTCCTGATCAGACTAAAACACAAGATTTCGAAGAAGTGTCGATGAGTGATTTCATAGGCAAAATTGTTGCGGCATTACGTCTTGTGGCAGATGAGGTGGCTGATGAGATAAAAGTTGGTGGCGATATCAATGAAAAGACATTTAACACATCGAAAGAGACTAATAAGGAGATAGCGACTACTGTTTTGAGGCAGGTGGAGAATGTCCGAGATTACTATAGTGATCAAGCAGACCTAAGAGGCGAAAGGAAGAAAGAAGCGGAGAAGCAAGCTTGGATTACATGTGGTGTTATTGTCGCCGTAGGAATCTTAGCAATAGCTGCTGGCGCTGTATCAGGAGGGGTTTTGGGCGTGGCGGTAATCGCTCTTGCTGTAACATTCATGACTACAGGGATAATATCAGCGGTGATAACGGCCCAGTTAAATATGGGGATGTATGAAAGCGGAGGCTCAGAAGTAGAGGGGCTCAGCGAAGCTGAGGCTGAAAGCAAAGCAGAAACAATGGCATGGTGGGCAGCTGGTCTTGCTGCTGTGTCTGCTCTTTGTTTGGTAGCAATAGTCAGCCTATTAACATCAGGCTCAGGGACGGCGCTAGCGCTGTCTGCAGCAACCGCTCCAGCAGGAGCTTTCGGAACGTCGCTGGTGGCATCTGGACCAGTTCTCGATGGCATGCTTGAGCGCGCTTACTGCAACGAACATAACGTTGAGAAAGAAGAATTGACAGCTGACGAAAAGAAAGATATGGCAAAATATGTAAAAACTTGGAGAATCATTATTACAGCTGCTTCCTTATTATTGTCACTTGTTGGTTATGGTGGGATACTGAAGGCGATGAAGGGGATTTCGACTGCGGCGAACGCCGCGAAGGGCGCGAAACAGATAGTTGGCTTAACATCTGTTCAGACTGCCGGGGGTATCGTCCAAGGACTATCCTCTGCTTGGAGCAACTGGACACAAGCAGACATCTTAAAGTCTGTCGCTAAGACCACTAAAGAAAGAGGCGATATTTTATCGCTCTTGGTAGCACTGAAAGCATTGTTAAACCTTCTTAATGATGGATATCAAAGCGGTGTCGAAGAGATAGGGAAAATCCAAGAATCGATGAAGATGAGAAATATGAATAGAGATGTTCTCTTCAGTGTAGCAGAAAAAAATACTAACGCCGCTGTTCAAGGATAACAAAGGATTAACACAAAAGCTTGCGATGATATGAGAATCCAGGCGTGGCAAAAAAGACGAAGATAATAAATAAGGAGACGTTGTTATGACAGAAATTAAGAAAAGTGAAATACAAGATGGCCAAAAATATAGCTTTACGGCAACTAAAGGCAGTGAAACAAGCACCATTACAGGAACAATTAGAAAGCAGCCGGGCGATATAGATGTTCTTGTAACTGCTAGTGGTGATAAATATAAGCTTACGGATACAAACCAAAACCAAAGTTATGATTCTTTGGAACCCTTGGAGAATGATGATGATGTAGGCCGATTAATTATAAATCAATTTCGTGAAATAGAAGAAAACGCATGGTTTTCGGGGTCGTTTATTGCAGTGCTTAGCCGTATAATAGCATTGATTGCAAAAGCCTCTTCCGAGATGAGACTTATTGACAATGAGAATATGGTGAATATGAGGGTCATGTCATGGGCAGAATCACTACTCGAACAAGACCAGACTTTAATCCAGGCCGAAAAGGAATCGGCAGGTATAGAAAAACAGGCTTGGGGACTGATGGCGTCAGCAATCGCTAGTGGTGCCGGGGCAGTGATTGGAGGTGGCGTAGGACTTGGTAAAGGCCGCTTGGCTGGAAAGGGCATGCAACCGCGAATAAACACGGCAAGAAACAATATTAATAATTTAAAAACGAAGTCAGGGACGGAAGCTAAAATCACCCCAGTAGGAAACGAAGGCGATTTAACAATAGAACAACCAATAAAGGGGCTTCAAGGGCTTTCTAAGGCGGAAATGAAAAAAGCAGGAGGCATGAAAAGCATAGACGGCAATCCTCCTTTAGTTGACGGAAAGGGTAATGTAACAGACTATGGGAAAAAGGCAGGAGTGACAAAAACGGGTGATACATATGACATCGACGATATAGGATTCAAAGGAATAAAAGGAGGTCCAGAGGTTAACAACGCTGATGGGACTCAACTCCGTCCTGCAGTTGCAGAGAAACCTGCGTTTCCTCCTGCTGTACGAGACAAGCTTGTTGCCAGTCAAAACGCATCAACACCACAATCAGGGCAGGTTAACGGACTTACTAAAGCGGAAATGGAAGCAGCCAACATAGATACTACGCCGGATGGCCTCCATAAAGTGAAGCCGGTAGGGTCAAAAGGCGGGGAACAAACATATAATATTGATTCAAGTAAATTGAGTGTGACGCAACGAGACACACTACGCGCCAGCCAAAAAGGTACTTTGAATGAGCTGAGATCGAGTCAAGTTTCAACGGAATTAACAGCTCAAAATACTGCGGCGCAGCTCTACACTGCTACAGGTACGGCAGTAGGTTCTGCTGCGCAGGCAGCGGGTCAACTGGAAAGCGCTAAGGAGAAAATTAGCGAAGGTGAGGCGAAGAAGATAATCGCTGCGCTGCAAGCAATTATAAGGCAGCTTCAGGATTCTATACAGGCTGCCGGTAAAGACTCAGGAGACGTTGGTCAAGCCTTTGATAAAGCATTAGATCTGCTTAAAGAGGCATCGAGGATGGCTGCTCAGGCGTCGGGATTCTCGCCCGGCTAAAACCCCATTTTCCTGCCGAGAATGCGGCAGGAGGGATGTATTGGCGATGAAGCTGAGAGACAAAAACATTGTAAGGTTATGATATGGCGACATTAGAAGAGCATATGAAAGCATTGTGGAAGGACTTCGGCATCGAAGCGGAGTTTCCAAAGACATCGTCAGGGAAAGAGTTCACCGTCGCTGTCAAGGAAGGGCTTACCGTCACCGTTAAAGACGTCCGTGACACGGGGTATTACCTACATTCCGTGGTGTGTGAGCTCCCAGAAGGCGATAGAGAAGGGTTCTTCGTACATGCCATGACAGGAAATATGCTAGGTGTCGGGACAGGAGGTTCTTCAATAGGACTCGAAGCCGACGGCACCACGCTGGTATTGTCGCGGCTTTTGCCTTATAGTATAGATACCGAAGACCTTCTTAATATCTTCGAAGACTTCTGTAATTGGACGACTTTCTGGCGCGACGAAGCCGAAGAGAAGATAACACAAGGAAGCACGGCGAAACAGTTTTTTTAAAAGAGAAAAATGGTATAGTGTCATTACGAAAGATAGAATAGGTTGAATATGTTAAATGATATGGTAGCAAAGTTCGTACTGGAGAAAGGAGAGCCCGAAGGCCTCGTCCTCGCCCTAGAAGGTAGCGGCGAAGAATGGGTCATTGGTAGGGATCCCGATACGTGTCAGATCGTCATCGAAGACGCAGCAGTATCGCGACGCCATGTCGTATGTCGTAAGACCGTAGACGGCATCTCCATAGAAAATCTCAGCGCTACCAATGCAGTATACGTCAATGGACAGGAGATCACCGAAGAATATACCCTCAACGACGGCGATAAGGTGAAGATAGGTAAGGGAATATATCACTATTCTCTTGGCACCGAAGGCGTCATCGTCGAAGGTCTCGACGGTGAAGAAGGCGACGAGGCGTTCGTCGGCGAAGATGGCGACGTTGCATACGAAGAAGAAGGATATGAGACGATCTTCGGCGGAGAAAAGGGAAACGAAGACATCGCCTTAGCAGATATAACATTCGGAATGGAAGAAGCAGGACGCTGGAGCCTTAAAGTTATCAACGGCCCCAACGCCGGCGCAGAGTTCCCAATGGACACCGGAAAAGAATATGTAATAGGAACAGACACAACAGCTTGTGATATAATCTTCCACGATGCTAGCATCTCAAGGAAACACGTGCTCCTGAAAATCTCCGATGATGATGTCGTCACCGTCGAAGATAACGGAAGCAGCAACGGAACGTTCTGCGACGAGAAACGTCTCGAAGAAGGAGAAAAACAAGAGTTAGAACCACATACCGTGATAACATTAGGGTCTACGGTGTTTGTCGTAATAGATAAAGAAGCCGAAGCACATACCATAGTATCACCGGTATTGCCTTCGCATTATGAAACAAAGGAAGAAGAAGAAGAACACGAAGAAGGCGAAGAAAAAGAAGAAGGCCTTTCTGTAGAAGAAGACGCCGCCGAAGAAATCCCTCATAAGAATATCATGGAACTCTTCGCCACGAAGACAGGGATGATCGTCGCCGGTGTCGTTGCAGCAGTAGTACTCGTCATAGGGACTGGAACAGTTACGCTATTCAAAACTGAAGATGTTACCGTCGAACAGGTTGACGTATATAGATATATCAGAGAAGCACTGAGAAATTACCCGGAGGTGCAGTTCACATATAACAAGGCGTCGGGGAAATTGTTCCTCCTTGGTCACGTCCTCACTAAAGTCGACAAAGAACAGCTGATGTACAACATCCAAAACCTCGAATTTGCTAACGAAATAAACGATAACATCATCATCGATGAGCTAGTATGGTCGGAGATGAACCAAACACTGCAGTGGAATACAGACTTCCGCGGGATAACAATGCGTTCGCCGAAAGTCGGTAGCTTCATACTAACAGGCTTCCTCGATACGAATGAAAAATCCGAGGCCCTCAACGAATATGTCAGCATAAACTTCCCATACATCGATAGGCTAGAAAACCTCGTCGTCGTAGAAGAAGAAATCCTCACAAACGTCGATATCGCCCTCTTCGACAACAACTTCATAAATATCGAAGCACAATTTATCGATGGCGAAATAATAATGTCAGGGACGTCATCGCCAGATAAAAGCGGTACACTACGACGCCTGATAAAAGATTTCGAGGAAACCCGCGGCGTACGTGCCGTGCGTAACCTCGTCGTCGAACGCCGCGGCGAAGACTCCGCAATGGTCGACATCTCAGAGAGATACATCGTAACAGGTTCTTCACGACGCGACAGCATGAACCTCAGCGTCGTCATCAATGGCCGCATCCTCACCCGCGGCGATATCCTCGACGGTATGCGTATCATCAGCATACGACAAGATACCGTCTTCCTAGAACGCGAAGGCTTTAAATATAGGATCGACTACAAAGAGTAAATGCGACTTCGTCGCATTTACATTGAACAATGAACATTGAGCATTGATCATTGATCATTGATAATTGATCATTGAATTCGGTTGCTTATAAAGAGTAATTCTTTTACAACATAAGAAGTAAGGTATAATGTCACATATTATACTTATGCGCGCACGCGCGCGATAACGCGCGTAGACGTACGCGTACGCGCGAAAGAATACATTACAAGGACGACGATACTATGTTTGGCATGGAAGAACAGAAAACGAAAAATGATGATACCTTCGTCTTTGACCTCGAGCGTGACATGAAAAACTTCGCAAAGAAAAAAGAAATAACAAACGATATAGCAACAAAAGTTGCTGCGATAAAAAATACCCTCCGTAAAGGAGGCGATAGTGAAGAATATGATAAACTCGGCGCCGTGCTTCATGGATATAATGCCCTGATGAGCGTCGTCGACAAAAAACGATAAAAGAAAAGGTGGCAACATAACACGATAAAGGAGAAAGGGTTATGGCAGAAACATTTACATCAAAATCAACAAAAGATCAGATCGGCTTTGTCTTAGAAGATATTACCGGAATGATTACTGGAGCTATGTCAGAAGCTAAAGCTAAGCTTCAAACAATAAAAAGCGCAGGAAGCTCTGTCAGCATCGGAAATATGTTCGACATGCAGCTTCTTATGAATAGGCTTGCACAGTTTTCAGAGATGAGCTCGGCAGTGATATCAGCATCACACCAGTCGGTACAATCAATGTCACGTAATATCAAGTAATGCTTTTGCTAACTTGATGTTGATGAAAAGTATTATGATGCCTTGTGGTATCCATACACATGGCTGTCATGGCATTTTGTGCTAAAACGAAAAGTAAAATACATATTTTAAGGATATCGATATGTCATCAGAAAATACCATGACGCCATACCAAGAAGATTTCGGCAATATGATCGAAGCGGGATTCATCGCTGTGAAAAACCTCGACGAAGGAGCAGCCCACAGGCTTTTTCACGCGGCGAACATATTAAAACCTGAAAGCACAGCACCGATGATAGGGATAGGATATATATATCTTAACAAACTCCAGCACAAGGAAGCTGCTGATCTTTTCGAGCAAGTAATCGATAAAGAACCCGATAATGACCTTGCCACGATGTTCCTGGGGCTGTCGTATGTCCTCTCCGACGATAAACAAGGCGAAGGCGAGAAACTTATAAAGACGACGATGAAAAAAACCGAAGACCCTGCAATACAAAACCTTGGGAAGGTGGCTTTGGAGTGGAACGAAAAAGACTTAAAAAGCGAAAATAAAAAGAAATTCATCCTGTAAAAAAAAACATGAGGCGATATCATGGCATTAGATAAGATACAGAAGCTTAAGAAGCTAGCCGGCGCTGATACTAAGCCTATACAGGATATCATGAAACAGCGCCTAGAAGCGCAGATGAACGCTGGCGTCGGAAGCACAAGCTTCGAAGCTCTTATGCAGCGTATCGATAAAAATGACGCCACAAAGGTCGGAGTCGAAACAAAGATCGAAAAAGATACAGAGAAACCTATCGCAAAGCCTACCGTTATGGAAGAGGTAAGCCGTATAGGAAATACCATCGGCGGAAGGCGAGAGAATTTCTCGGCACAGAAACTTGTCAACAGCAGCAGAGAAGCAGCGAAAACTATAGCACAGCTGCGCGAGACTCTACAAGACCCCGACGTTAACTTCAAAAGCTCGGTACAGCGTCTCCTTAAAAACCGCCTCGATAATATCGACCAAAATCTTCAGGTGGCATTATCTAAAGTCGGTGAAGAATATGTCGTAGAACCCGCAGAGACGAAAGGGCTTAAACCCGTACAGAAATTTCTTAACATGCTCACCGACAGCCAAAATTCCCTGGAAACGTTAGGAGCGCGGATGGAGATGATGGGCGAAGCAGGAGCGGTAATGTCACCGGCAGCGATGCTTACCGTACAGATAAAAGTCCATACGATAACACGCGAGATAGAATTTTTCACCAGCCTACTCTCTAAAGCTATAGAGTCAACAAAGACAGTGATGAATGTACAGGTATAACGCCGCTACATGAACATTGAACATTGAGCATTGTTCAATGAGGTAGAAAATTCCTGTTCAGAATAAAAAAAAAGAGGCTGCATATACACAATGGAAGAAAAAGCAAAAGACAAACCTAAATCCAAGCCCACCCCAAAAACTACCTCCAAAGCAAAAGAAAAAGGTATAGAAGATCAATTCGATAAGATCTTCGACGAGCTCGAAGATGTACAAGTTACGACAGTCAGCGGCAGAATAACAGAGATCGTCGGGATGCTTATCCGTGCCGTCGTGCCACGAGTTAAGATCGGTGAGCTGTGCCTGGTGAAAAGAGAAAATGCAGAACCTCTACAAGTCGAAGTAGTTGGATTCACAAGAGAAGAGGTGTTCCTGTCGCCGCTAGGAGATATGGCAGGAATAGGGCCCTCATCGGAAGTTATAGCGACAGGAATGCCGCTCAATATAAAAGTCGGAGATGCTCTACTAGGAAGAGTCCTCAATGGCCTCGGTGAACCCATAGACGAGAAAACTAAAGGACCACTAGAGCTAACAGAACAAGCCTCGATATACGCTGCACCGCCAGACCCCATGACACGTAAACGTATAGAAGTTCCTATGCCTACAGGAGTAAGAGTCCTCGATGGTACGCTTACAGTAGGAGAAGGACAGCGTGTCGGTATCTTCGCAGCAGCAGGAGGTGGTAAGTCGACGCTTATGGGGATGATAGCACGTAACGCTTATGCCGACGTCAACGTCATCGCCCTCGTCGGTGAGCGCGGACGAGAACTCCGTGATTTCATCGAAGAGTCCCTCGGCGAAGAAGGGCTTAAAAGGTCGGTGCTTGTCGTCTCGACGTCGGACCAGCCTTCACAGCTACGCCTTAACGCCGCATATGTCGGCACAGCAATAGCAGAATACTTCCGCGCTCAAGGAAAAAAAGTTATCTTTATGATGGACTCGGTGACGCGCTTCGCAAGAGCATTGCGTGAAGTCGGCCTCGCCGCCGGCGAGCCACCAGCACGAGCAGGATATACCCCTTCGGTGTTCTCGACATTGCCGAAGCTTCTTGAAAGATCAGGGAATTCTGACAAAGGATCGATAACAGCATTCTATACCGTCCTCGTCGCAGGCGATGATATGAACGAACCCGTCGCCGATGAAGTGCGCTCGATACTCGATGGACACGTGATACTGTCGGCAGACCTCGCACGGCAATATCATTACCCCGCAGTAGACGTCCTATCATCAGTAAGCCGAGTGATAAACTCTATCGACGACGACGAACACCTACAGATGGTTGGAAAGATACGAGAGATATTATCGACGTATAAAAAGAACGAACTGCTAATAAAAATCGGGGAATATAAAAGAGGGTCCGACAAAGGTGTCGACAACGCTATAGACTATATCGATAGGGTCAATAGCTTCTTGAAGCAGAAAATAGATGAAAAATCTAGCTTCGAAGAGACACTGCAGCAGATGCGCGCGACATTACGATAGGTGAGAGACAGCTGATGAATAAAATGCCGGAGTATCCTCTTCAAGAGGTCCTCAAAATCAAAGAAAGACGCGTCGATGAAGCAGAACGCGTAGTAAAACAACGTGAAGAAGAGCTTGAAAATGAGAAAGATAAGCTCTTGAAATGTGAGCAGCGCCGCGATAAAGTAAAACAGCACTATCACGATAAAATCGATCAGCTGCGCCTTACCCTCGACAAAGAGACGACGTCGGAAAAAATACAGCAGATGAGAGCATATATCGACGTCGTACAAGAGAAGCTCGTCGTCGAAGAGCAGAAGGTCGTAGAGCAAAAAGAGCAGGTAAAAGTTGCAAAACAAAACCTCGAAAATGCCAAAGAAGAACTTCGACAACGACGTCAAGAAGTCGACAAGATCGAGATGCATAAAAAAGAATGGATGAAAGATATGCGAAAAGAACTAGAACTCAAAGAGGCTTTGGAACTCGATGAGGTGGGGATAGTGATGCATATCACAAAGAAAAATATGTAATACCAATGGCATGAAATAAACTCGCAAAAAGATGAAGATGAATTTGCAGGTTTATTTTATGGATAAGGAGAATAAAAAAATGATAGACTCAAAAAAACTATTTTCGTCGAATTTAAACGATGGCATCGAGAACAAAGAATCGCCGAATATTAAATCGCGGCCAGAGCTTGGAAAAGCGAAGAATAAAGAGGCTTTTGAGAGTATCCTTAACAATGGTAGCGATAAAGGCTCCGACGCAAAACTACAAAAGAAAAAAGGCGTAGGAGAAAATAAAAAGCACCCTGTGTGGGACTCTGCGCACTCTGCAGCGCGCGGTGTCATCCCTAAAAAAGGAGATAAGAAAAACGTTGCTATGACTACAACATCACCGACAGACGCAATAGAGCCACCTAAAAAAAACCCTGCTGAAAACGTTGCTGTCGATAAAGGAAGACCTCTCTCCGACCGTCCAGTAAACGAAAATATCCCTAAAGAGACACCGATGACGACAATGAAAATCCCCGAAGAGGTTCTTAAAGATGTCCCCAAAGACATTCCCAAAGAAATCCCTCGTGAAAACGTCGCTGTCGATAAAGGAAGGCCTCTCTCCGAACGTCCTGTCAGCGATAATATCCCTAAAGACATTCCTAAAGACATTCCTAAAGACATCCCTCGTGAAAACGTTGCTGTCGATAAAGGAAGACCTCTCTCCGAACGTCCTGTCAGCGATAATATCCCTAAAGATCTCCCTAAAGATACACCTAAAGATACACCTAAAGATCTCCCTAAAGATCTCCCTAAAGACATTCCTAAAGATACAACAAAAGCTACGGCGACGATCCCTAAGAAAGATGCCGAAGTACAACACGCGAAGCCTCTCAATAAAAAAGAAATCATCGTCGATAAAGATGCCGTTATTGAAAGCAAAAAACCTAAGACAGAAGCTTCACATGCCATCCCTGTCAATGCTCCTCGCTCCGAAGGAGTGGCGATCCCTGTGGCAGAAAACTTAACAGCACAACAAGGCATCGTGCCTGGAACAGAAGAAATGAAGACGACGATGGCAACACCACAAGAACGTATAGAAAATATACAAGAGCTGGTAGAACAAGTCGCTAAAGAGATAACTACCATGAAAAGTAATGGAGAGACAACAACGACGGTGACGATAAAATATCCGCCGATGTTTGAAGGAGCAGACTTCACCATCAAAGAATATAACAGCGCAAAAGGCGAGTATAATATAACATTTAACAACCTCTCAAACGAAGCAAAAACAGCTATTGACAACATGGCAAACCAGGCGATGCTTCATAAGTCATTAGAAGACAAAGGCTTCACTCTTCATATCCTCGTTGCGACAACAGAGCCAGAGACGGCAATAGCAGAAGCGGCAAACCCATTCGCTGGCAGAGAACGAGGTCGTGGACAACAACAGCAGCAGGGAAGAAATCCTCAACAACAAAACCAGGAACAAGAAGGCGGTGAAGAATAGACGATATTCGCTTGGTTTTGAACTTTATCCTTTAGAATTTTTGCCGGAGATGGTAACTTAGTATGTATATATACATACTATGTTATTAACAGAAGGGGTGTATCTTGATGACATCAGAACCTTTATACGTAAGACTCGAACAGGTAGAGCAAACATTGCTCCAACGTGACGAAATACCACTCTTTGGCGAGACACCAAAATTTCTATGGGACTCTTTCGCAACGCAACTGTCACGATCACTACAGATAGACAACTTTTCCATAACACAACAAAAAGCAGAATGGCGATCTGCACAGACAATAACAGAAGGCTTCGCAGACGATGCTAAGCCATTGCATATAATATTCTCGCCATTGCAAGGAAGCGTGTGTTGGCTGATGAACGATGCAGACATTACAAACCTCATGACAGAACTGCTATTTAAAGATACGACAAAAAAAGTCTTCGATGAAAATGCGGAATTTAAAAAAGGATTCTTACGCTTTATAACATTAGAAGTGCTCAACACCTTCAGCACAATAAAATTTGCTGAAGAACTAACACCAGTAATATCGGCGGAAGAGGGCGTTCCACAAGAAGATGCATATTGTATCGATGTCGCGATAACACTAGGACAACAAAAAGCTTTAGGTCGTGTCGTTATAACAACACCATTCCGTGAAGCATGGAAAAAACAATTCTCACCAAAAAAACCCACTGCAATACCACAAGATATCGCACGGAAAATGGACGTCGTACTACATATCGAAGCAGGATCGACGACAATGACATTACACCAATGGCAAGAAGCCTCTGTCGGAGACTGCATACTACTCGATAGCTGCTCATTAGATCCCGGAGGAGAAAGAGATACTGTGACACTAACCTTCGACGGTAGACCTTTCTACCGAGCAAAAGTGACACCTAAAGGAATAGAAATACAAGAAACAGCAACGTTTGCCGGGAAAGTGTCATAACAAACACAGCGGTAAAAAAAATGATAACACTAACTAATACTAATTAAGAGTAAAAAAAGCATAATACCAATTGCGAGTGAAAAATGTATAAATTAGCTTCAAGATTTTCGCCTATAACTTCGCGCGGAGATCGCTGCAAACATTTGTGTGTTAGCAAGATCGAGCGCGGTGTTCTGGGCGAAAAGATGGAGAGGAACTTATACGTTTATTATTCACAATTGGTATAAAGTCGTTTCGGGAAAAGAAAAAGGGATTTGTGCAGGGTTTATTCGCAATTAGTATAACAACAAAAAGGTTGTAAAAAAGGTATGGACGAAGAAAAAGAAGAAAACATCCCTGAAGAAGAACAGCCAGTAGAAATACAGGAAGACGTGCCTGAAGAAAAACCGGAAGAAGCAACAGAAGAGCCGACACTGGAAGAAAAAATCGAACCTGAACACAGCGAAGAAGCTGAAAAAATCGAAGAAGAAAAAATAGAACCAGAACCAGAACCAGAACCAGAACCAGGGCAAGAAGAAGAAATCGATAAGATCGAAGAAGAAAATCCTATACCTGAAGAAGAGACTAAGCCAGAGCCGTTTGAAAAAGAAAATGTCGTTGATGATGAAGATAAAGATATTCTTGATGATGATTATGATGATGATGATGATGATGATGATGACTACGACGAAGAGGATGAAGACGAAGAAGAGCCCATTGCAGAGCTCACTGTTTCTGAAGAGCCTGAAGACACCGACATAGAAGTTCATCATGATGTCGTCGCCACGACAGCACCACCAATAGAAGGGAGTCTTTCTTCAGGAGATATACCAATTGAGTTGAAAGTTGAAGTAGGGCGTTTTTCAATGACGGCACACGATATTATAAATATGCAGGCTGGTAATATGCTAGAACTCGACATACTGCCAGAGAACGGTGTTGATCTCGTTATCAACGGCAAAAGCGTTGGGAAAGGTGAACTTATACGTGTCGGCGATAAGCTAGGCGTACGTGTTTTAGCGATAGGATAACAAGGGATAAAAATTATGCCGGAAGTAGAAAGCGACTTTTATAAGCAGGACACCCTTGTTGATATCTCTCGTGATAAAAAGGAAGATGTCGTAATACCAGAAACTATAGGACCGTATCGTATCGATTCGAGACTTAATGTTAGCGGTATGAGCTCGTTGTACCTCGCTATGAACCTCGAAACAAAAATACCGCTTGTAATAAAAGTCCTCGCTCACGACCTTGTGTCAAAACCCGAAATGGTAGAACGCTTTGTCAAAGAAGCAGAAATTATCGCCCTAGCAGATCACCCAAACATCGTAAAGATGTATGGCCACGGAGAATGGGAGGGCGGAAGATATATCGCTATGGAGTTCGTTCAAGGGGTGTCACTACGACAGTTTATAATACAACATTCTATGTCGCCACGACGAGCGCTAGAGATAGTACTTGATGTCGCAGGAGCGCTGTGCCACCTTCACACCCACGGTATTGTACATCGCGACCTGAAACCCGAGAATATCCTCTTGACAGAGACAGGGAAAGTGAAACTTATAGATTTCGGGATAGCACAACTTCTTGCTAGCGATGCCGACGAAGAAGTGCGCCGCCGTGTTATGGGGACACCAATATATATGAGCCCCGAACAGCGCGATAGGCCTGAAGATGTAACTTTTTCCTCGGACATATATTCTCTGGGGATTATCACCTATGAGCTTGTCCTCGGAAGGCTTAGCCACGGAGTGATACACCTATCACTAGTGCCTAAAGCTCTGAGGAAAATACTAGCGAACTCCTTGCAGCCCGACACAGAAAAACGATATCAGGATATCGTAGACTTCATCATGGAGCTTTCGAAGTATATAAAAAAAGAGAAATTCGAAAAAAAACGCGGAAAGAAAACAAAGACTTCAAAAGAAAATAGTGGCGATGCAGAACTTGAAACTATGAAAGAAAAAATCGCCGCCGTCGGTGATGAGATGCTTCCAAAAATAGCGCCTTCATGGCACGCCGTTGATATCGGCGTTAGCAATAATAAAACCAAAGTTACTGGGATATACTACGACTTCTTCGAACTTTCAGACGACAAATACGGAATAATAATGGGAGAATGCGGCGCCGAAGGTGTCGAAGGGATAATATATACCGCAATATTACGAGGCATGGTAAGGACGCTGTCACGGCTTACAACAAAGCCTATAGAACTCGTCACCATCCTCAACGAACTTCTTGTCAATGATACTATAGAACAGATATTCACTATCAGCTACCTCATCGTTGATCCCAACGACAATAAGTTCTACTACATCTCTTGTGGACATGGGAACCTGTGGCACATAGTGTCAGGGGGCTCTACTCCGAAAAAAGTCGCCGCCGATAATATCGCCTTGGGGATTGATGCCGATGAAGAATTCCTCGAAGTCAGCCACCCATGGAATGTCGGTGATACAATATTATTTACGACGTTCAGCAGCACAGGAGAAGACGAAGAAAATAGCGAAAAAGCCTTCGCAGCTTTAATCGCCGAAAATTTATATAAGCCTACACAGAAACAAGCTGATGATATATGTGATGGCGTCTCGAAGAAACAGAAAGATGCACCAAAAGAAAGACCTCTTACCGTGGTTAGTGTACAACGTAAAGCTTAAAAAAAGGCATGGTTCAAAAGATGACAAGTATGACACTAGAACTACTAGAACCATAACGGAAATGAGCCATGTATAAAATTATGACGAAGGATGTAATGTGGATAGTATAATGAATAAAAGTGGAAAAATGATGGCCTCGTTTTTATATTCCTCGCGAGCGGTGATAATAGCGACGGCAGTGTTGTTTGGCGGTACGTCATTGTATGGCGACACTAGAGAAAATGCTGATGCTATGACTATCGAAGACTATATCGCCCTCTTCGCAAACGAAGATAGCACCATCGCAGCAAAGAACAGCAAAGATATCCCCGCTACTGATATTGTCGAGACCTACAGAATCTCCGGAGAGGGGACGACGATATCGACAGAAGTATATGACGACGATAAAGACGGATATATAATAAATTTTAACGATCTTAGCATCATAGAAGTTATACGCTTCATAAGCAAAATATCAGAGGTGAACTTCATCTTCGAAGAAGAAGACCTGGATTTCAACGTCACTATCGTTTCCGAAGGGCCTACCAGCATAGAAAATGTCATGGCAGCACTCCTACAGATACTCCGCATCCACGAGTTCTCACTATTGCAGCAAGATAATACCATCGTCATCCACAAAAACAGAAACGTCGCAAACCCTCCGGCATTGTTGATTAACAATGAAAATAATATTGCTATAGTTACCGATTCGTTCCGCGTTAGACACCTCGATACAGTACGTCTCTCCGACCTTCTTAAACCATACCTCTCACAAGATGCTATAATAAATACATCGCCGGAAACAGGACATATCATCATCACAGACATCAATACCAATGTCGAGAAGATAGGAGAACTTCTCGATATCCTCGATGTCCCAAACCGTAGCCTTGAACTGTCTTCATATAAAGTTCAGAACCTTACGATATCAATATTAATAGACCTCGCAAAGAAAATTCTCGATCCACTGTCAGAAGGCGGGACGCTAGAACTCGTGCCACAGATCGCTTCAGGAACGATATTCATAGTATCGTCGCCATACCTAATACAACGAACCATCGCCGTATTAAAAACCCTCGACCGCGGAGAACCACTAGCAGGACAGCAACAAGTTGTTAGCTCTGAAGATGCGACAACAACGGTAGCATGGCCTTATGAAAAAGATATAAAAATAAAAGAACGTAAACAGACGATAATAGAAAACCTCGAAGATCGCATACGATATGCTCGTAGAGAAAAAGAAGAAAAAGAGCTGCGCGAAAATGAGATGCGCGAGCGCGCCGAGAAAGAAAAAATATATGACGACCTCGAGAAAGCTATCGAAGATGTCAAAAATTATACATTAGAAGACGATGAAGATACTACTAATGAAATCGTTAGGGCTATGCAAAATATCAGGAAGTCTATAGCAGACCTCGACAGCATAATATCGGTGCGGATGGATAAAGAGATCGCCGAAATGGAAGCCCTTATCGAAAATAATGACGGAGACGTGATATATGACAACCTAAAAAGGTTCGAAGAGGTCCGCGAAGAACTTCGTGATGAAGAAAGACGTGCTTTCGCCGACAGTAAAGAACTTATAACGTTGATACGCTCTCTGGAGACAAGCATATTACAAGGAAGAGAACGATATAAACGCTATGAACAAGAGGCCGAGAAAATAACAACGGTGACGATAGAGAAAAGAGCCGTCATAAAAGATGTCGTCATAGCACTAGAAGAAGATACTTCCGATAAAGAAAAAACACAAGCCCTCATTGGACGTGTTGATGTCCTCGGTGAGAGCGTGAAGAAATTGTCACAACAGGCAGCGAAAGAACGCGAAGAACTCATTGAAAGCGTAAAAAAAGCTCTGAATGTCGACAAAAAAAGCCAGGAACTCGAAGAGAAAAAGAAAAAAGAAGAGACCGAAGCTTTACTGCAAAACCTTTCAGGAAAACTAATACAAGCTATTAAAGAAGACAGCAGCTTTAAAGAAGATGCCTTAAAAAAAGAGATCGTTGCCGTCAAAGACGCTATCGCTGAGATCGAAAACGAAGCTAATGAACGTGAAAATAGAATCCTTAAAGAGCTTAGCAAGAAAGAGAGCGAAGAGAAGATATTTAAAGAAGAACTACGGAAAGAACTCGAATATAAGAACGCTATAGAGGCAGAGAAAAATACAGAAAAAGAAGATATCGCAGCGTTCTTCGATTCTCTACAAAAAGGTGTCGATGCTAAAGAACGACAACGCCTCGAAGATATAAACGATAGCATCAAAGCTATAGCATTGAAATCATACGACGATGTCGATGAAAAGACAATATACGCCATCGAAGACGCAATAACACGTCTCATTGATGATATTAAAGAAGGACAAGAACGGTGGAGCGCTGAAGCAAAAGAAAAGATCCTAGAAGAAATCGGTAATCAGTCGATAGAATTTTCTAATGCCCTTAGCAAAGAAAGAGAAATAACGCGCGAAAGCCTTGTCAAAGAGCTAGAAAAACAAGAAGAAAGGCTTTCAAAGAAAAGCTCTTCCGATGCTATGAAGACAGCGGAAATCCTTATAGAAGAGTTTGAGGCTTCAAAGAAAACGAAACAAGGGAAGCTCAGCAAAGAGCAGAAAAACCTTGTAAAGGATATCGTCGAAATCTTTAAAGAAGAACTCGAAGGAGAGATAGATAGAAACCTCGCCGAGAATATCGCAAAAGAACTCGCCGAAGAAGATGCCTTTAAAAAGGCTTTGGCAGAAGCAATGAAAAGCGGCATAGAAAAAGGAGAATACGAAAAAGATCAGCAAGACGATGTTGAGAGATATGTCGAATTGTTAGAATATGAAAGGGAAATATCGGCAAAGTTGCTGCAAGAACTAAATATCATAGAAAAAGAAAAGCGTTCACAGGAAGAAAAAGACGCGCTTGCAAAAGCCGTGACAGAACTGGAAAGATACATTAAAGATCGAGGGAAATACTACGATAAAGTCGCAGAAAATATTCTTACATTGAAAAAGTCTTTCGGAAAAGATGACGACCAAGACCTCGTTGTACAAGTAGAATATATACACGATGTCTTAAAAGAACTTAGTAAAAAAAGCGCTGGGCAGGTGAGTAATGAACTTCTGTTCGCTAGACTTTTTGACCTCTTTGAAGGAAATAGCCAAGGACAAGAAGATTTCATCGCGGAACAGAGAAAAATGCTTGAGGTCCTCGAAGATGATATCCTCGAAGGTATACGAGAGCTCGCTACGAAGATAGCATCGAAAAGCCCCGATAGCAAAAAGTTCATAGAAAACCTTAAGTCATGGAATGAAGATAACGACAAACGCGAAGACGACATTAAAGAATACATTGAAAAATTCGAGGATATCGTCGTAGATATAAAAAATAAATTCGACGAACGCTATAAAACACGTGACATTACAGCAAGCGAACGACGGATAGAAGCGATACAAAACAATATCGAAGAGATACAGAAAGATATCGCCGAGAGCCTAGAAAATAAAGAAGAATATGTCCCCGACAGCAAAGAAGAAGCCCTTAAAGAATATTTCGGAGAGCTGACACAGCAGTTCGACGATATAAGAAAAGATATCGCCGAAAAAGAAGAAAATAATAGCGCTGAAGAAATAAGACTTCTCCTCGAAGAATTTAAGATGGATACGAGGAAAAAAGAGCAAAAGACAGAAAAAGAAAATGAATTCTTGGAAATGACCCTTGAAGCCTTGAAAGAACAGTTTAACGAAGTAACGCAAGACAAAAAGAAGGTATTAGAAAATAAGATCTCCGCCATCCAGAAAGAACTCTCCTATAAAGAAGAAGAGATACGCCGTGAGAAAGAAGAAAAAACTGCCTTCATTGTAAAACTCTACGAAGAGCTTTCTGAGGCAGAAGAAGCACTAAAGAATGCCGGAGATACAAGTACCGAAACAATATTGTCAAAACTGGTAGAACTTGAAACTGTCATCATCGGCAAAGAAGTCGTGTCGCAGGACTATGACGCCGATGATTTATCCGCCATAGAAAACAAAATTGATGCGTTAAGAGAAAACCTCGATCGCCAAGAAGAAGAAATCCTTAGCGCAAAAGAAGAGCAGTATAAACGTCTCGACATCTTTAGCGAAGAACTCACCAACATCGAAGCGGTGATGTATTCCGCTGACGATGAAGGCACCGAGAAACTTCTGGAAAAAATATCACAACTAGAAGCCGATGTCTTCGGATATAAAGATGCACTACAAACATATGACGTTGCCGATGTCGAAAACATCGAAAATAAAATCGCTGACCTCAAAAAAGCTATCGATGATCAGAAAGAAGAAGCTGCCGCGATAAAAGAAAAACGCTATGGGCTTATCGAAAGCATCGACGAAGGCCTAAGCAGCATAAAAAAAATCTCATACGGTGAAGAAAAAAACTATCAGAAGCTTATAGAACAGCTTAATGAACTAGAAAACGAACTCCTTGCACAAAACCTCTCCGCCGAAAGCAAGGAAGAGATGCTGAAAGATAACAAAGAACGTGAAAACCTGATACTTCGTATTAGAGAACTTATCGACTACAAAAGAAATGTCACCGAAGAAGGACGCTACACCCTAGAAGAGCAGCTGCGGAACCTTAGAAAAGATGAAGAAGAACGTGCCGAGATAGAAGATAAGTTTAAAGAAAGAACAATGCGCACCGAGATATCAAAAGACGAAAAATTCGAAGAAAGGTCGTTAAGAAAAAGACTTGAAAGGAAGTCTCGACTTGAGAGATCCTCGTCGCATGAGCTTTCAGATGTCAGCACCTTCGGCGCTCCCGATGATAAGACAGACTTCTTCATATATAAGCTAGAACACCAAGATGGCGGAGAGATAGTTTCTTCGTTGGTAGGCATCTCCGAAGGTATCGCCGCAGGGAATGCTATACCAGGACTTAGTATCGCCCTTGAAAATGTGCGGTACCTCAGCGCCTCAAACTCCGTACTAATAACAGGGACAAAAGAAGTCCTTAAAAAAATCCGCGTCCTCGTATCTAATATGGATATCCCAATAAAACAGGTTTTTGTCGAGATGCTCGTCGTAGAGACGACGATAGCAGATTCTCTGACTTTCGGCGTAGAATGGGGCGCACAGATGAAGCGTGACAACATCCTCCTCGATGGCGTAGGAGGGTTCTTGTCAGATGACTCCGAACTAGGAGAGGCGTTACAGACATTGACGAAAGACGCAGCCCTCGACGCCGACGAGGTGCCCCTCACCAGTGGATTCAGCATGGGGGTTATAGGAAGGGTCCTTAACCACAACGACGAGATCTTCACCTCTATAGGCGCCCTCGTTAAAGCCCTTAGCACCGATAGCAATACCGAGATAATATTAAACCCACAGATTGTCTCGGAAGAGGGGAATACAGCAGAATTCTTCGTCGGAGATACCATACGTTACCGCACAAGCGCAGTAACACAGACGGGAGGTAACGTCGAGGCAACTTACGAGACAGGGATGTTCGGCACCTCGCTGAAGGTGACACCACGCCTTGGCAACAGAGTCGATGTCGTAACACTAGATATTGAGCAGAGCATCAGCGACGTTACCAGCACAACAGAAATAGGCCCACAGACACAAACAAGCACGACGAAGACACGCGTACATATCCCCGATAAAAACTTCCTCGTCTTGAGTGGTATGATAAAAGAAAAAGACAGGACGACGAAAAGGAAAGTTCCTATCCTGGGGTCGATACCAATAATAGGAACTCTTTTCAAAAGTGAGACGCACTCCAAAGATAAACGCAATATAATGATATTCATACGTCCACATATCATTAGCAACGAAGAAGATATTAAAGCGTTAACACAGTCGCGCCGCGAACTCTATAAGAAAGGTGTGAAGTTCGACGATTACGATTATGATGAAGAAGAGATGAAAGACATCCTCGGAATCCTCGATGAAGAAGAATAAAAAAAACGTATAGCGTATAGAAATTATCTATACGCTATACGCTACTAAAAGCTATACGCTATCAATTATCGTGAGAATATCTCGTTGGCAGAAAAGAAAAAGTCTATCTCGATCTTGGCGTTCTCGACGCTGTCGGAACCATGAACGGCATTGTTCTGGATGTCGTCACCGAAAGCAATACGTATCGTTCCCTCTGCAGCATCGGCAGGGTTAGTGGCACCCATAATTTCCCTGTTTCTGTTTACAGCATTGTCGCCTTCCAGAACTTGAATTAGAACAGGACCCGATGTCATAAACTCTACAAGGTCGGCGAAGAAAGGTCTTTCTTTATGGACGGCATAGAAGCCTTCGGCCTGCTCCTTGGTAAGATGAAGCATCTTTGCAGCGATGATCTTAAGGTCGCCACTCTCGAAGTATGAGAGTACCTCACCAATCTTATTTTTATTGATGGCATTGGGCTTTACGATAGAAAGGGTTTGCTCTACGGTCATAATAGTATCCTTATGTTGTTATAGTTGTTACGAAAGCAACAACCATATCATAGTAAATACTTTATGGTCAAGAAGGCTTTTTCTCTACACTTGAAGATCTTCTTCCATAGCATCGAGAATCTTGGAAAACACTGGTGGTAGCGTTTTGCCAAACGTCTCAAAATAGTCGCGATTTCCTGCAATTTCGGCTTCCCACTTTGTTGGATCGAAAGAAGCCAATTTCTCCATTGTACCAGCATCGATGTTAATGCCTCTGGTGTCGATGGACCCAGGAGCAGGTAGAAGCCCTATCGGGCTGTCGACGTAGAGCTTTTCAGCTTCAGAAGCAGAAGCAGCTTTGAGAGCCCATTCTAGGACGCGGCTGTTGTCGCCGAATCCAGGCCACATGAAGTTCCCTTCTTGATCTTGACGGAACCAGTTGACAGAAAATATTTTCGGCGCGCCTTCGGGATCGAGGCCTTTACCAACTTCTAGCCAGTGTCTGAAATAATCGCCTGCATTATATCCAATGAAAGGTTTCATGGCAAAGGGGTCGTGGCGTATCTCGCCAACAGTACCTTCTGCTGCTGCGGTTTTCTGCGACGAGACGCTGGCACCCATAAGGACGCCTTCTTCCCACGAACGTGCCATGCAAGCGAGAGGGATGGTGCCTGGTCTACGTCCTCCGAAGAGTATCGCTGAAATAGGCACGCCGTCAGGAGCGTCGAATTCATCGGCGATGACAGGACATTGGCTTGCTGGCGCAGTAAAGCGTGCATTGGGATGTGCTGCAGTAGTACCGCTTTCAGGAGTCCACGGATTCCCTCTCCAGTCGATAAGCCCATCAGGAGGGACATCAGTCATACCTTCCCACCATACATCACCAGCAGGGGTTAAAGCGACGTTGGTGAAGAGACAGTTTTCTGTTAACGACTTCATGGCATTGGGGTTTGACTCCATCGACGTCCCAGGCGCTACGCCGAAGAACCCTGCCTCAGGGTTTATGGCATACAGCTTTCCATCGTCTCCAGGATGCAGCCATGCGATGTCGTCTCCGACACATTCTACTTTACAACCTGGTATCGTAGGCGTATGCATGGCGAGGTTTGTCTTGCCACATGCACTAGGGAAAGCACCAGTGATAAATTTAACTTCGCTGTCAGAATTTGTAATCTTTAAGATAAGCATATGCTCGGCGAGCCACCCTTCTTCACTTGCCATAACAGACGCTATGCGCAATGCCAGACATTTCTTGCCAAGAAGAGCATTGCCGCCGTAGCCACTGCCAAACGACCAGATCTCTTTCGTTTCGGGGAAATGTGCGATGCATGTTTCATCGGGATTGCAAGGCCACGGAACATCTTGCTCTCCATGAGCTAGAGGCTGGCCAACAGAATGAATACATGGTATGAAAGGGGTTGCTTCAGTAAGTTTATCGAGAGCCTGCTCTCCCATGCGAGTCATGATCTTCATATTACAGACAACATACGGAGAGTCGGAGATCTCGACGCCGATCTTTGACATCGGCGAACCTATAGGACCCATACAGAATGGTATGACATACATCGTCCTGCCCTTCATACACTCTGAAAACTTGCCTTGGAGCTCATGCTTCATAACGCTAGGGTCTTTCCAATTGTTCGTAGGGCCGGCGTCTTCTTTACTCTCAGAACATATGAATGTCTTGCTTTCGACACGAGCAACATCATCAGGGTCGGAGCGGACGAGGTAACTGTTAGGACGTAGCGTTTCGTCGAGTTTGATAAACGAGCCTTTTTCTACCGAAAGATCGCACAACTCGGTATATTCTTCATCAGAACCGTCACAGAGATATACTTCGTCTGGAGTGCATAGGCTGACCTTCTCACGAACCCAACTAATAAGATCAGAATTCACCGTCCATGCTTCAAGGACGCCTTCTTGTGGAATGTCTTCTTTAGAAAATACTTTTCTCATAGGTCCTACCTCGTGTTGTGCATGTGCTTGAGTTGGTACAGCGCAAGGCGCTGGAGCGTAAGAGCTTGCTGATACAGGTTGCATAGTCGTTCTCCTTAAAAGTGTGTGTGTATGTTTCTTGTGCGTTAACTCCTTATGTCAAAGGCTAGATTGTAATCAAGGTCTAAAAATATAGTGCGTTTTTATACGTTTACCATCTTCCTGCGCTTGAATTTTTCTAGGAAATCAAGAGCCTTTCCAGTGCCGAGACATACGGCAAGGAGAGGGTTCGGAGCTATTATTACAGGAAGTCCTGTCTCTTTAATTAGAGCTTTGTCGATGCCTTTTATCAAAGCACCACCACCGGCAAGGACCATGCCACGCTCGACAAGGTCGGCGGCAAGTTCCGGAGGGCATTTCTCTAGGGTAAGCTTTACGGCTTCGACGATCTGCTGTATAGGCTCGGCAAGACATTCGCGGATCTCTACAGAATTTATACGCTTAGTGATAGGAAGGCCAGCAACCTGGTCGCGGCCGCGGACTTCCATCTCAAGCTCGTTGTCGCCAAGAGGATATGCCGACCCTATCGCCATCTTGATCTCCTCAGCAGTACGGGGGCCGATCAAAAGATTGTAGGTGCGACGCATATAGTTTATTACGCAGTCGTCGAATTCATCGCCGGCGATACGTAAAGAACGTGACTCAACAATCCCTCCCAAAGAGATTATTGCTATCTCGGTAGTACCACCACCGATGTCAATGATCATATTAGCAGAAGGCTCATGGACAGGAAGGTCTACGCCGATAGCAGCAGCCATAGGCTCTTCGATGAGGATGACCTCTTGAGCGCCAGCATGTAGTGCAGAATCTTCGACGGCGCGCTTCTCAACGCCAGTAATCCCTGAAGGTACGGCAATGAGGATCTTTGGCCTCAAAATGCTCCTCGACGGTGTTACCCTCTTAATAAGGGCTTTTAGCATGCTCTCGGCGATCTCAAAGTCGGCGATGACACCGTCCTTCATAGGACGTACCGCGTGGATCTTCTTAGGAGTCTTACCAAGCATAGCCTTGGCTTTGTGTCCAACAGCAAGGACTTCATTTGTTAAAGAGTCGACTGTTACAACAGAAGGCTCTACGAGGACAATGCCCTTTCCACGGACATATACAAGGATGTTCGACGTGCCAAGGTCGATGCCGATGTCGTTGGAGAACATCCCAGTGACACTGTTGAATTTACCGATCATAGAACGGCTTTTGATTTTTAGTTTGTTGGCAAGGGCCCAGAAATTGTTTTTGTTGGTCATGTCAGTAAAACTTCCTTTAAAAGATTAAATGTTTAATACAATAGTTATACATATTCTTCATGTTTGTAGCAACTCCAAAACTTCATCCCACGAAAGCTTGGTAATGATATCATCGTCGTCAGTGATGACTTTTTCTACAAGGGCCTTCTTACGGTTCTGAAGTTCTACGATCTTCTCTTCGACAGTACCAAGAGTTACAAGCTTATAGGCCGAGACGTTATTGTTCTGACCTATACGGTGAACACGGTCGGTAGCCTGCTGCTCGACAGCAGGGTTCCACCACATGTCATAGTGGATGACAGTGTCAGCGCCGGTGATGTTAAGTCCCGAACCACCAGCACGTAACGATACCAAGAAGATAGGTATCGTGGCGTCGCCGTTGAATTTCTTCACAATGTCAAGGCGGTTTTTGCTAGTACCGTCAAGGTAGCTGAACTTTACGCCCATACGTGTAAGGTCTTCGCGTATAATGGCAAGCATGCGAGTATATTGGCTGAAGATTACCGTCTTATGTCCTCCCTGCCGTAATGTCTGTAAAAGCTCTAAGAGCATCTCATATTTTGCAGAATCTTCGCTCTCGACTTTGTCTTTGGCGAAAATAGCAGGATGACAGCATATCTGCTTGAGCCTGGTAAGGGTGGCAAGGACATGGATCTGTACCTTGTTATACCCTTCTTTGTCAACGAGCTTGGTGAGCTCCTCACGAGCAGAAGAAACATACGAGCTGTACAGCTCTTGCTGCGTGGCAGTGAGCTTGCAATGATATAATATCTCCGACACAGGAGGAAGGTCGGAAAGGACGTCTTTCTTCATGCGACGTAATATAAATGGTGACACCTTGGCATTCAAAGCCTTAAGGGCGTCGCTGTGGGCGCTACCGCTATGAGAAAGATAGCGATCGTTAAATCTACGGTAATTGCTGAGAAGGCCTGGCATTAAGAAATCAAAAAGACTCCACAATTCGTCGAGGGAATTCTCAATAGGAGTGCCTGTGAGGATAAGCTTGTGAGAAGAAGACAGCTCTTTTACTGACCTGGCATTCAAAGTGTTATGGTTTTTGATGTGCTGCCCTTCGTCGAGGATGATATACGAAAAGTTTACCTCTTTGTAGATGTCGATGTCTTTCTGTATAAGACCATACGACGTGATAATAAGGTCATAGTCTTTAATAGAAGATAACAGCTTCTTCCTATGTTCAGGAATACCATCGATGATGAGAACCTTCATAGAAGGATGGAATTTGTTGACCTCTTCGAGCCAGTTGTATAACAACGACGTAGGACATATTACCAGCGAAATGCTGCCGCTATTGTCGCGCTTGTGCTGTGCAACAGCAGCAATGGCTTGTAATGTTTTTCCAAGACCCATGTCGTCGGCGAGGATGCCGTTGAGATGCATGTTACGCAGACGCTCAAGCCAAGAAACCCCAGAAACCTGGTAATTACGAAATGTCGCCGTGAGATCTTCGGGGATGGTGCTCGCCGTCAACGTCTTCTTCCCTAGGATCTGCTTCTGAAGCTCTTTTAGCTTGGCGCTAACAGAAAACTTAATGGGAAGCTTCTTAATTTCTTTGAAATCTAAAGCAACAAGGCTCCACAACGGACGCTCCGAAGTATGGCTATCAAGAGTCGTTATTCCTACCTCGTCGAGAACTTCTATAATAGGGCGTAGAGCTTCTAGGTCCAAAACAAGGATCTTAGGAAGAGAAAAACCGCCGTCTTCATCGGAAGACGATTTCTTTTTGCGGCGAGTAAGCTCGATATATGGCTTGTTAGAAGAAAGACAGCCCAGTAAAATATTCATCGATATGCCAGAAAGCGCACCTTTGATGGTGAGGTCAACATCGTATGTAGTGATGTTTTTAGCGTCTTTTAACGACAAAGAAAATGTCGTGTCGTCATAGATAAACTGCTCTAAAAGGTTCTCAGGGCAATGAAACTCGACGCGATGCTGGTTCTTAGGGACAATGTCGGTCATAAATTCTACGATCTTTTTCTTGCTCTTCGCAATAAAAATGCCCTCTTTGGCGTCGAAGATGAAGTCTTGGAAAAGATCGTGAAGAAGGGAGCGCTCTTCGGTGATATTGCGGGCGACAACACCATCGTCGGAAACAAACGCCGTAATGTCCTCATACGAAAGCTTGTCATAAGCAGCAGGGACTTCGTGGTCGCCATATAAAAAGAAAAGCGTGGCCTCCAGCTCTCCATTAAGATAGTTGATGTCACAGCGCGCCTCGACATTGTCGACATAAGGTATAGTAACGAAATTCTTTAGAACATCAATATTAGAAACCTCAGCACACGACTGTAGCTCAGGCAAAGAGTTCTCGACAAAGGTACCAAAAAGAGGCTCTGGGATGGTCATCGTACTTATAGTAGGAAGACTCTGAAGATGCATCCTCTTAATAGAGTCACGGAAGCGATAGTAAATGTTGTTGTAAATCATTCCAGGCTTAGTGCATTCGAAAAGATTGGCGTCGTCAGGAGCGATGACCTCGTCGTCATCAACGACAATAAGAGGCTTTAATAAAAGCTTTAAACTCGGCGTCTTGAAAAGCTCTAACATAAAACGTAGTTTGGCAGGACGCGGAGAGAATGTTAAAGGTGTCTCAATGCTGCCACGATAAAGACAGGGCATGGTATGTACGTCACTGCCAAGCGATGAGTCGCTGCCCAAAGAATAAACAGCAGCAAGAAGAGCGCCGAAAGCATCGTGGTTCAACATCGCTGTGCGTCGGTCACTGTCATCATCGTCAGCATAATAATGCACCTGATCGAGAAGCATGCTAATAACTTCCGTGCTAGCAGTATCGAAAGAACGATGCGTGAAGAAAAAACGCCTGCCATTGATAGTAAAAGGCTCATGATAACGTATCGACTCAAGAAACTCCTTGATGTCAGGAATAAGCATAAGCTTGGAGCGCCATGGAAAACGAAGCATCACCTGAATATTATGACCGCCAGAAGAAAGACGAGAAGAAGGAGGGTCGAAGATAAGGATGAGCTCGGCATTGTCCTCAATAAGACTCTCCTGAGGTAAGAAAAATGGAGAACGACGAAAAACACGGGCGGCATCGTTATACTCTCGTAAAAGTTCGCGCTGGTAGTTCGCGTCTTCACGAAAACGATGCTTGCTCTTAGACTTCTCAAAAGTCTCAAGAAGCAACGCCTTTTCACTAGTATCGATGTCGTCAAGATCGTCGAGATCAGCTTCATTGGAATACTCGACAATAAGCTTGTCAAGATGATCCTCAAGGAAAAATAATAAGCCAGGAATATGTTGGCAATCATGGTCCAGAGGACAGCCACAGCTAGAATCAATAACCTCAGACTCAAGACGGCTTATCTCAAGAAAACATTCGTATGTATTGTCGTAACTGCCTAATACTTCACCGCAAATTTTAATAGTCTCGCTGTCTAAAAATATTATTTTAGCAGAAAGAACCATCTCTTTGTCGTGTAATTCACGACCCATAGAAATAATAGATGGCGAAAAATCTCGACGAAGTTTGCGAAAATTTAACATATAATTCCCTTCTTGGCTCCCTATATACCACGAAAGTAAGACAATGTTTGTACCCTTTTTCACTATAGAAATGCAATGAAAAAATTATTCTTTGACGTTCTTTATTTTTATCACATCGGCAATGTTGGCATCATAAATGCATATACACGGTGTGAGAAAGGTGCGGAACAAAAAAAGGAGAAAATATTATGACGGAAATAACCTCAATATATAGCGATGTCCCCAATGATGCCCCAGCAAACTATACTTATCAGCTGCCAATGTATTATTTGTATAAGCAGTTTTATCCAGGAAGCGATTCTACGGAGTTTGAGCAAAAGCTCACAAATTTCAATACGTATCTCGATGAAAATAAAGACAGTACGTTTAACCCAGCAGGCGATCTCCCCGAAGACCTTTCTGTCGATTTCCTTGACGGAGAAAAACAGGGGTGGTGGATAGAATATCTTAAAAGCCTTGATGCGCCGGTCTTACCAAGCATCGACATTGAAAAGTCGACGATGCAAAGCTATATACAGTTTGAGTTTTTACGCGTTGGAAACGAAGCCGTTGTGAGTCAGATGAACGGTCTTCTTGGAATTCTTGATGATATAACGGCAGCGTCTAGTGATGTTTCGGCATTGGTGACATTCTTTAATAAAAGAGGTAATGAAGTAGACGATATTACAGTTACATTTGAAAATGATGATGATGATACAGTCATAACGGAACAAATATCTCCAAAACTAAATGTCGAGTCGAATTTGGATTCAATAGATTATGTTGAAATGGAAAAAATCTATAACCGTTTGGTGTCAACAGCAGAAGATGCTATAAGTGATTCTTTGAAAGAGGCTCTTAACGCTGTCATAGCAGACCTAAATCCTAACGATACATTTATAACAGAAGCTGCTTGGAAGGATCTATGGGGAATAGGAAAAGAAGCGGCAAGTGATGACGTAGACGGCAGCAGCATAGGGTTGCACTTAAGACAGGCTTTAATAGTTACACAAAATTATAACGAAAGGGCGAAGGCGCAACTTCGACAGGCGATGTTTACATTCGAAGAATTTTATAAAGCAGCAGCAACGTTGTCGAATGCATTAACAGATATGCTCGAAAATACGGCACGAAAAATTGTAAAATAACACCAGGATACAAAATATTATGATTCTATTCTTCATAACCTTCTGGATATTAAGCAATAATAAAAATAAAGAAAAAAGTAGAACTTTTTTTTGAAACGGAGTACAGTAAAAAATACATTAGATGTAAACACATTCTTGTCGGTTCTGGGTCAAAGTTTCCTCCATTCTTTGGTTCAGAACCGGCTTTTTTTTATTTTTAAATCAAATTGAGGCATGGTTCAAAATTCGACGGGTCTGGCTTGTCATCTTTGCGTTTCTCCGAAGGAAAATGCAAAAATGCAAGCCTGACCCTAGAATAAAAATGAACCATGCCCAAATTGACTCTTGCACAAAAACCGAAAGAGAGTATAATATTGTACTTCCTTATCGCGGGTGTAGCTCAGTGGTAGAGCGTCACCTTCCCAAGGTGAGGGTCGTGAGTTCAAGTCTCATCACCCGCTAAAAGCTATAAAGGTGGATGGGTATAAGTCTCATCACTGTGTTTTCGGCGTTTATAGTCGGTAAGGGTCAGGTCTATAAGTATATGCGGGTGTAGCTCAGTGGTAGAGCATCACGTTGCCAACGTGAGGGTCGTGAGTTCGAATCTCATCACCCGCTATTTTTTACAAACATATTATGAGGCATCTTTCGTGGCAAAGAATAAAATAACTGAAGATAAAAAAGCCGATGTTGCTGTTACAGAAAAGGACGTTGTAACAGAGTTCACAAGCAAAGATTTCTCTGTTACCATGAAGCAAGCTCTACATTGTAGGGTTTTGTTGACCGTTACAGTGACGCCAAAAGCTACAGAAGCAGCATATAAAAAAGGCATCAAGAAGATCAATAAAGAGATCTCGGTACCAGGATTTCGTAAAGGTAAAGCTCCCGAGGCTCTTGTAATAAAAAACTATAAATCGCATATCGAAGACCAATGGCGTGATCTCCTTTTGCATACTAGCTTCAATGAAGCTATGAAGCTTACAAAGATATATCCCTTCAACGAGAAAAGTTTCAGAACGTCAAAAGTCGATAGCAGCTCTCTTGATGATGGTTCTGTAGTAGTCTTCGAATATGAGAGCGAGCCACAGGTTCCTCGCGTTGACCTTAAAAAGTTAGAACTGAAAAAAGTTGACCCTGTTGCTGTCGATGATAAAGCGATAGATGAAAGGATCGAACAGCTCCGTGAGAGATATGTCGACTGGAAAGAATGTGAAGAAGATCATATCGCTGTTGTCGGCGACCACGTAAACCTTACCGTAGTATCGTTAGAAGAAAAAGAGTCTGAGAATAAAGAACTTTGTAATGACACACGTTTCCTCCTAGACGAAGCAGAGATGAGCCCGTGGATGATAAAACTTGTTACCGGCCTAAAAAAAGGTGGCACCGTTGAAGGCGTCAGCGAACTCGACGAGCGTCTTGACGAGAAGGCTAAAAAAGAATTCGTCTCAACAAAATGTGCTATAACACTAGTCAGCATAAATAAACGTATACTCCCTGATATCGACGAAGAGTTTGCTAAGAAATTAGGATGCACTACAGTAGAAGAACTACGCGAGAATGTCCGTAAACAGTGTGAAGGCGAAGGCGATAATGACGTAAAAGAAGCGCTTCGTGAGCAAGTCGAAGCCCTCATCTTAGAGAAATATGATTTCGATCTGCCTTCTTCATTGATAGAAGCAGAACGTAAGATACGGATAAGGAACAAGATACGACAGCTCAAAGAACAGAAGAAAAGCGCCGAAGAAATATCATCGCTAGAACAAGATATCGAAAAAGATGTCGCCAAAGAAGTTCACAATGTTCTACGCTTTTTCTTCCTCGTCCGAAATATTGCCGTTGATAATATGATATCAGTTACAGACGAAGATATTGACAAGGAAATGGTTCGTGAGCGCCTTTACTGGTATATGTTCAATAAAGGGAAGGAGTTTGACGAAAAAGATCCAGACCTGCGGTCGAAGCTTTACGCTAACATCCTTACCACTAAAGTCAAAGACTTCCTTATTGATAAGAGCAAGATCGTATAGCACCCGAAAAAACTTGACCGTCTAATAACAATACTCGTATAACGAGGGCATCATAAGTATAACCGTTACCAAAAGGAAAAGTGTATGTCATCAAAGAAACAACAGATGTCTTTAACACCATACGTTATAGAAGACACCGGGCGCGGTGAGCGTTCGATGGATATTTATTCACGACTTCTTAAAGATAGGATAATATTCCTAGGGACACAGGTCGATGATCAGGTTGCTAATGTCATCGTCGCACAGCTGTTATTCCTTAAGATGGAAGACCCTAAGAAAGATATACACCTGTATATCAACACCCCAGGGGGATACATCTCCGCAGGGATGGCGATATATGACACGCTGCGTTTCTTGGGATGCGATGTCAACACATACTGCATAGGACAGGCAGCGTCGATGGGGGCATTCCTCCTAGCAGCAGGAACTAAAGGCAAACGCTTCGCTCTTCCTAATAGCCGTGTTATGATACACCAGCCGTCGGGAGGCGTTGGTGGAACCTCATCGGATATAGCTTTACAAGCAGAAGAGATAATAAAGACGAAGAAAAAACTTACAGCGATACTAGCAGAATGTACAGGACAGACCGTAGAGAAGATCTCCGAAGACTCCGATAGAGATTACTATATGACCGCCGAAGAAGCCTGCGAATATGGTATTATCGATGAAGTCATCACCGTTGCTAAAGAACTATAACTTATAAAATATCCCATGGCAAAAAAAACGTTTTCTCCTAAAGACACCGCTGGATGCTCGTTCTGTGGCCGCACAGAAGATGCTGTCGACAAGTTAATCTCCGGCCCCGACGTATATATATGTGATAAATGTATCAGATTGTGTATGGGAATAATAGAGAAGAAGACAGAACATTTTGAGTTCAACATCCAGAAGCCTCGAGAAATAAAAAAACGGCTCGATGAGTATATCATAGGACAAGAAAACGCCAAGAAAGCCATATCCGTTGCGGTGTATAACCATTACAAACGCATACGTTCTATGAAGACCGCCGATATTGAGCTGTGCAAGTCCAATGTCATGCTTATAGGCCCTACGGGGTCAGGAAAAACCCTTATCGCTAAAACTCTAGCGAGAATTCTCGACGTCCCTTTTACGATAACAGACGCTACGACGCTTACAGAAGCAGGGTATGTCGGTGAAGATGTAGAAAATATCATCTTACGTCTAGTACAAGCTGCCGACTACGACATCGCTAAAGCTGAACAGGGTATAATATATATCGACGAGATCGATAAAATAGGAAGAACGACGTCTAACGTCTCTATAACACGCGATGTCTCCGGCGAAGGCGTACAACAAGCACTTCTAAAAATAATAGAAGGCACTGTCGCCAATGTCCCTCCAAAAGGAGGACGTAAGCATCCTAATCAGGAATATATCAAGGTAAATACCGAGAATATCCTCTTCATTGTCGGTGGAGCTTTCGTCAACCTCGACAAAGTTATAGCAAAACGCCTTGGAAAAAGCACGATAGGCTTTAAAAAAGATGATAAAAAAGAAATCGACCATACGAAGGTCAGCGAACTTATCGCGCATGTCGAGCCCGAAGACTTCATCTCTTTTGGGATGATACCAGAGTTTATAGGAAGGTTCAACAGCATCGCCAGCTGCTTCGAACTTACAGACGAAGACCTTGTGGAAATACTTACTGGCCCGAAGAACGCCGTAGTAAAACAGTTCATACATATGCTCGATATGGAAGGCGTAAAGCTTCACTTCACCGCTAATGCCCTGAAAAAAATAGCGAATAAAGCCTCGAAAATGGGCACAGGAGCACGAGCCCTCAGGATGATAATAGAGAAGATAATGCTGGACCTTATGTTTGAAGTCCCTTCAGAAGAAGATATTATCGAGATCGTCGTAGACGAGAAAGTCGTAACGTCAAACAAAAAACCATCCATCAAAAGATCTAAGAAAAAAACAGCGTAAAATGCGGCTACGCCGCATTTCAGTGACCAGTGATCAGTTATTCTATTCGCTATACGCTATTCCTATCACACGGACACGGCAGTGCCCCCTCTCTGTGAAACTCTGTGATTCCTCTCTTCTCTCTCTGTGGTAAAAATGGGGCTTGTTACTTTTTATTGCAGGAGCGGCAAAGCATCCTGGGAAACTTTGTGGTAAAAAATCGGTAGCGCGTAACATCAGCTATTCAGCATTGTAAGAAGCTCTCGCCTCACTAATCATTGATCATTGATCATTGATCATTGAGAATTGATCATTGTTTTTTGCTGTTTTCCACGTAATATGAAGTTTACAGGCATCCCAGTGAAAGGATGTGTCTTACGTAGCTGATTGTAGATATATCTCTTATATGATGTTCCCATGAGCTTGGGCTTGTTGACGAAGATAATAAACGTCGGCGGTGTCGACGTCGTCTGTGTCAAATAGTATATCTTTAACCTCTTGCCTTGTATCATAGGAGGCGCCACACGCGCCATAGCAGCAGAGACAATATCGTTGAGCTGGGGAGTGCTGATGCGTGTCTCGGAAGCGGTCTTGACAATATGGATCTCATCGAAAAGCTTATCGAGGTTCCTTCCGTCCAAAGCAGAAATGAAAATAGCAGGACAGTGTTTGAGGAAAGGTATCTCCTCGCGGATGCTACCAAGACAGTGTTCCATCCTAAAACCCTTGACAAGGTCCCACTTGTTAAACAAAAGTATGCATCCCTTCCCTTTCTCTTCGATCATACGGGCGATCTTTTTCTCTTGAGTAGTCATTCCCTGCTGGGCGTCGATCATAAGAGCACAGATGTCGGCGCGCTCGACAGCACGCTCAGTGCGGATGCTGGCAAACTTGTCGACAACTTCATGCTCAGAAGTCTTGCGACGTATCCCCGCAGTGTCGATGAAAACATAGTCGCTGTCTTTATAAGAAAATTCGATGTCGATGCTGTCACGCGTAGTGCCAGCAATAGGACTGACGACACATCGCCTTTCATCAACAAGGGTGTTGATAAGCGTAGACTTCCCAACATTAGGCCTTCCAATGATGGCGACTTTAGTAGCACCACTGTCGTAATGGCCCTCGTTAGAGGACGATAACGGACTAAGAGCACCTTCGAGCATTTCTGCGACGTTTATGCCATGAAGTGCTGAAACACCAACGATATTAGAAATTCCAAGGCCATGAAAATCGTGGATTAGACGTTCCTGGTCGAGAGTGTCGACCTTGTTGACGGCGAGAATAAGAGGCTTGCCGGAACGCTTCAAAATATTCGCGACGTCGACGTCGAGAGTTATAGTTCCTACAGTTCCGTCTACAACAAAAATTATGCTATCAGCCTCTTCGATGGCAATAGAAGCTTGCTGCTTGACCTCTTCGTTGAAAGGAAGAGGGGAGTTTAGAGCAATACCACCAGTATCGATGACTTCAAAGTCTACACCAAAACACTCAGCTTCGGCATAAAGCCTGTCACGAGTGACACCCTCAGATTCGTCGACGATGGCAATACGTTTTTTGCAGATCCTGTTAAATAACGCAGACTTCCCAACATTGGGACGCCCGACAATAGCAACTTTAGGAAGACGTGAAGACATAGGTTCCTTTATTTTTGTGGTATAAAAAAAGAATTATAACGTACAGAGCCTTAAAATGAAAGAAAAATCCTGTTCTTTTCCTATCAGCCATACGCTAGAACTATCCGCTATTTTTAGGCGCTGAAATGTCGACACGCTCACCAGAAATGACACCGTTTTTGTTGAAGATAGCAAACTCGTGATCATTGACGACTTTGTCGACTTTCTTTCCGATCCTTTTTGTGGCGATGATCCACCCAACGATTATTACAATCAGAATTACTGCGACATAAGGCGCTGTTACCGCCAAAGAACCGAAGATCATAAGAAGAACTTGGTGAATTATAGCACCGCCGGATTTCCCCATGCGAGAGCCCACACCGTCGATGGCAGACTTGCTTTTTATCCTAGCGTCTCTATCGAGGGGGATGTAAGTTATTTCTTTAGTGGCATCGAAGACAGTATATTTCGAGGCGCGGCTTAAAATGTTTTGAGCGGATCCTACGAAGGCGACAAGGTAAAGAGGCGTCATCCCAGTAAAAGATATTAAGACGTCGCTGAAATGTCCGCTGAAAAGAAGAGTTCCGAAGAACACTACGCTCGTGACAAGTAAAATTATTGGAGTTATTAGTGCAGTAAACGTCCAGCCACATTTTCTTATAGCATTTCCGGAGATAAGAAGGGCGATAAGAGTGGCGACAATGCCTGTCATTGTCGTTATCTGGTTCATATAAACATTGTAGTCGGCAGGTAAAGGGTATAATAGCTTGATCTGGTGTTTCCAGACGACCTCTACGAGGTTTATGACGACATTATAGGTGACGACGATAACAGCAACGCCTAAAAGATATTTTGAAGAAAGGATATACGCAATATTTTTCCGTAACGACATCTTCGTCTTCTTAGAAGCAGTCTCAGTAACGGCCTTTACATTGCAAAGTTTAGGGTCAGTGAGAACGTGACAGTGCATCCAACGGAATACTACCATAAGCAAAAGGCAGATGATGACGACAACAAAAATAAGAAGCATAAGCGATTGCTCCCAGCTTTCACTGCCGAAATGAAGCCTTGGATTGAAGGATCTCCGTGATAAAAATATCGAAACTTGACCGGAAACTATGCTCGCAACATTCGCTCCTATGGCGAAAAGACCATAGAATCTCTTGGCTTCACAGATCTTGGTGATGTCATTGGCGAAACCCCAGAAAAGTAAAGAAAGAAGTAAAGCCCCCCACAGCTCCGCCATCACATAGAAAGATGTGAAGATCCAGTACCGTATCATGGCAATAAAACCCATGAAACCCTCAGGGAGATTGGCAGTGCAGAATGCCGCAAAACTATGTAAATGTAATAGCTCACGATTAGGATATAACACAGTGCCGAAGAATAAGAAGAAAATCATGAATACCGATATCATGATATAAAAAACGTTCTCCCTACTGAAATGCGTAGAAAGACGCGTGAAAAGAGCAGTAAGAAATATAGCAGCAGGGAACATCGCATACATCTTAATGAATGGTATCGCTTCGGCACCAGAACCCTCGGCCGTGACGATGAGAGTGTCTTTGACGCCCCTCAGAATGTTATAAGCGAAAGATATCAAAAAGAAAAGAATGAGCATAGGAAGAAGCTTCTTAAGCTCGTAACGACGTACGGGCCAAAAAAACGAACGGAGCTTGCCGAACCCTGTGCTCTTACTCGTAGGTTGTGACATGTTTATATACCGATAATATTGGTATAGCAGCTATTGTTTAAAAAAAACAACGCCCGGAAACGAGCGTATCGATCTGAAAACTGTATTTTTTTTGCTTTCATCACCATTATGTTAAAACATAAAAAGAAGGCTCTTAATATAACGTTTTTTTTATTCGTTTGCAAGATAAATATCTCTCCTTGTTAATAAAAAGGAAATGCCCGGAGTGCTTAAAATATTTATTATCATGGGTTTACGAGAGCCTCGACGCAGGGGAGAGTTCTTTTTTCGATATATTCCAAAGCAGCACCGCCACCAGTCGATATATGCGATATCTTCTCGGCGACACCAGCAGTTTTGACGGCAGCGACACAGTCGCCACCTCCTACTATCGTCGTTGCTTCCGATTCTGCTAGGGTATATGCTATAGCTTCCGTTCCTTTTGCAAAAGGCTTCATCTCATAGACTCCTAAAGGACCGTTCCATAATATCGTCTTTGCTGACGAAAGCATCTCAGAGAATGTTTCTATTGTTTTAGGACCTATGTCCATACCCTGATATCCGTCGGGGATGCCGTCTTTAGTGGCGATAATCTGTGTCATAGCATTTTCATCGAAGCTGTCGGCAACGACAATATCATCGGGCAGTATTAATTTTACGCCTTTCTCACGGCACGAAGCGATGATATCGAGAGCTTCCTGGAGGAGATCTTCTTCACAAATAGAGTCTCCGATAGCGATGCCTTGCGCTTTTAAGAAAGTATATGACATGCCACCACCGATTATGATGCCATCGACGTTTTCTATAAGAGAACGTAAGACTCCGAGTTTTGACGACACCTTGGCGCCACCGATAACGGCATAGAATGGACGCTTGGGGTCAGCAAGAGCGTCGCCAAGGAAGGCGATCTCTTTGTCCATAAGAAATCCGCTTACGGCATTGCCGGGGAAATGCTTAGCAATATAAAACGTCGAAGAATGTTTGCGGTGTGCCGTACCGAAAGCATCGTTGACATAAATATCAGCACCGTCGGCGAGAGATTCACTGAAAGAAGAGTCTTCTTCGGGCTTTGTCTCGGCAGCATGGAAACGAAGATTCTCCAATACTAGCACCTCTCCAGGCTTCAAAGACTTCTTCATCGCAGAAACATCTTCACCAATACAGTCGGAAGCAAATAATACAGGAATGCCAAGCAATGTCGATAGACTGTCGACACAAGGCTTAAGAGAAAAAGCTTCATCGCGGACACCCTTAGGTCTTCCGAGGTGACTCATGATGATAGCAGCACCGCCATTATCAAGGACGGCACGTATCGTCGGCAACGCCGCAACGATCCTAGTGTCGTCGACAATGACACCATCGTCGTCGAGAGGGACATTGAAGTCTACACGGATAAGGACCTTCTTCCCCGAAAGCTCACCAATAAGATCTTGTAAAGAATGATTTTTTTTCATAACACCACCACTTAATTCTCCAAAACAAACAATCAGGGATAATGAATAAATGATCAATGATAAACGACTAAACATTTGCTATAACGATGAAAATGGATTAGAAGACTTCTCAAAAGAATTGACGTTTTTACGCTTTTTAAGCTCGCGACGTATAGAATAAAGAAGGTCTTCGTCGAAATTTTGATGCTTGGCCCACAATAGATATTTCTCGGGGATGTCGCGAAATTCGCGGCCTTTGTATTTCCCCAAAGGCATCGTCTTCATCGCAATGGGCCTAGATAAAGCATCGAGGATATCTTCAGTAGTATTATAGCTCTCGACGAGCTTTTTAAAAACTTCAATGTTGACGACCACATCATTCATAGCACGGTGAGCGCCTCTTTCTTCAATAGAAAAATGCTTGCGAAGAAACTCTAAAGAATTCACAGGGCTTTTTCCATATAGACGTGCGAGACGTAAAGTGTCGAGAGATTTATTTTTCTTGAGAGAGCAGGATATACCATGGCGTTTCGCAGCATTGGAGACCATTGCGATGTCATATTCGATGCCATGGCCGACGACGATGCTGTCGCCGATAAACGATAACATCTCAGTAAGGACCTTGTCGATGGTAGGCTTTCCAGCAACCATAGCATCGGTGATGTTGTGGATGGCAATGACTTCTTCTGGGATAGGAACACGAGGATCGATAAGATATTCGACACTGTCGATAATGCCCTCGAAGGTGAAACGTATGGCAGCAAACTCAACGATATGGTCGTTTTCAGTGTCAAGGCCCGTAGACTCGCAGTCGAAACATACGAAAGTGTCTTCTTGTAACAATCCCATTATTTTACCTTTTTTTATTGATCACTGTTCACTGACTCTATTTCTTCATTTAGCGCTTCGTTGATCATGGCGACAAGTTGGTTGTATCCTATGTTCTTAGTAGCAGAATAATGGACATAATGCAAGTTCTCAGCATCGAAAGCCCCAAGAATTTTCTGGGTATTGCGGGATTTCTCGTTGCTCTTGACTTTGTCGACCTTGGTGATGACGATGATTACAGACTTCTCAGCACGAGCAGCCCATTCGAGGAACATGATGTCGTCGTCATTGGGAATGCGGCGGATGTCGATGAGAAAAAGTATGAGCTTCAAAGACTTGCGTTCTTCGAGGTATTCTTTGATCATAGTGCCCCAGTGGCTGCGGACACGATGAGGAACACGAGCATAGCCGTAACCAGGAAGGTCACAACAAATAAAGGTACTGTCGATATTGAAGAAATTCAGAAGCTGTGTCTTCCCAGGCGTAGCAGAGGTCTTCACAAGATACTTGTTCCTGAAAAGATGGTTTAATAACGTAGACTTCCCGACATTAGACCTTCCAGCGATAGCAATCTCCGGAAGCTCGTAGCCCGAAGAGTCGCGGAAGGTAGGATACCCGCTGGGCTTCGTAGCCGATGTCACAAAAGAAATGTTTTTGAAAGCATATTTCGCCATATTATGTTCCCTCGATGGTGATGGTACGCGCACCATCGCCGCTATGGACCATGGTAACGGAGATATAACCCTCAGGAAGAAGGTCTTTTATCTTCTCAGACCATTCTATACAGCAGATGTCTTCGCCGCAATGAAGATATTCGTCGAAACCTTTAGCAAGGAAATCATCACTATTATCAAGGCGATATAAATCGAAATGGTAGATCTTCCTTTCTTCGCCATAGATATTGAGATATACGAAAGTTGGACTGTTGACGTCGTCGTATGAAGATCCCAAAGCTCCAGAAGCAAGGCCTTTGATGAACGTCGTCTTGCCAGCAGCAAGGTCGCCGAAAAAACATACAACACTGCCACCAGGGAGAGCATTCCCTAAGGAATGACCCAACGCGATGGTTTCTTCAGGGGATGTCGTAGTATAGCGTTTCATGGTATTAAGAAGATCTTACTCCTCTTCTTCGTCTTCGTCGACCTCAGCCCACTGTGTGACGTAAGGAACGAACTCATCATGCTCGGCGAGAGCCTCGACAAACTCAGTGATGGCGTCTTCGTCAACGTACTCCTGAAGGATCTCAAGGAAAGACTCTTCAATGTCGAAGCGCTTTTGACTCTGTACATCTTCTAAAGAAATGTCTTTGAGGTAGTTTTTCTTGAAATCGGCAATGACAGCTTTCTTATTATGGAATAACTTGCCACTGACAACAGAAGAATATACCGTCTTTTTTACCGTCTTTACATTGTCGGAAATATAACTCTTGATGAGCTCAGGATCGTCAGAGAAAAGGAACCTCTTGACACGTAACCCGCCAATACGCTCTTTGTTCTCAGGACACTTAGACACCCAGTCGTATATAGCATCTTGAGGGTTGACACTAGTGTTGTCACCGAAAACCTTCCCAGTAAAAGGGCATATATATATCGTCGTCGTCTCGTCATTGACGTCTTCTTGACCATAATGTATCAAGATCTCAGTCTCATGGCATAGTTTGTTCTCGTCGTCCAAAGACTTGATGACAGCGTCGACACTGCGATATATCTTCTTCTCCTTAGGGAAGATGACAGGATGAATGTCGAGCATATCCCCAATGAAGAAAAAATAGTTGCTGAGAAGATCTGGATTTTTCTGAGACTTTAAGTGCTCGATAAAATCTTTCTTTAGCGTTTTAGTAATGACAAACTCTGTCATCGTAGTATAACCTCGTAGTAATAATAAATGATTGGAACTTTAAACTTTAATTATGCTAATGTACATGCTCTAGACATTAATTTCAAGGTGAATCTTTATGAAAACCATGGTAAGCACCATCGCAATATTTTTCAATGACGCTATAATAGCGGCATTCCCTCAGCTTAAAGACAATTTCGATGAAACTATCGTAGAAATAACACCCAATAAACAAGAAAATCGTGGACATTACCAGTGCAACAGCGCTATGCGCCTGACGAAAATACTAAAGAAGAACCCCCGCGATATAGCAGCGGCGATATGCGAAAACGTCGATAAGGGCGATATAATAGAATCACTAGACGTCGCAGGGCCAGGGTTTGTCAATATCACAATAAAAACATCATACCTAACAACGCTAGTACAAAATATCTACGAAGATCCTCGCCTTGGCATAGAAGAACCAGAAAAATCACAGAAGATCGTCATAGACTTCTCCTCGCCAAATACAGCGAAAGAAATGCACGTAGGACACCTCCGCTCGACGATAATAGGAGACTGCTTAGCAAGGCTTTTTGAGTTCCTAGGACACGACGTCCTGCGCCTCAACCATATCGGCGACTGGGGCACGGCTTTCGGCATGCTCATCGCATATATGAAAGAAGAAGTGCCACACGTCCTCGACGGAAGCGAAGACACCGACCTCACACACCTCGTCACATGGTATAAAGCCAGCAAAAAACGTTTCGACGAAGACGAAACCTTTAAAAAGAAGTCACAACAAGAAGTCGTAGCACTGCAAAGCGGTGATGGCAACGCTCTAAAAGCATGGAGCATCATCTGCGAAATATCACGTAACGCATACCAGGAAGTGTACGACATCCTCGACGTGAAGCTTATCGAAAGAGGGGAGTCGTTCTACAACCCAACGCTCGCCGATGTCGTTGCAGACCTCGAAAATAAAGGACTGGTAGAAGTCTCCGGCGGAGCAAAATGTATCTTCCTCGAGGGCTTCGTCAACAGAGAGGGTAATCCGCTGCCACTGATGGTACAGAAATCCGACGGCGGATATAACTACGATACCACCGACATGGCAGCAATACGACAACGCGTCGAAGAAGAACACGCCGACAGAATAATATATGTCACAGACGCCGGACAAGCAACACACTTCAAAATGATTTTCCAGGCAGCAGAAAAAGCACAATATGTCGACACAAAAAAGATACGCCTAGATCACGTGCCTTTCGGACTAGTCCTTGGCCCCGACGGAAAGAAATTCAAAACACGGTCAGGAGAGACAGAACGACTAATAGATCTCCTAACAAACGCAGTACAACGCGCAAAAGAGATCCTTCACGAACGTGACGACGCCATGAGCGAAGAAGATATCACAACCATCGCCGAGGCACTAGGTATCGGTTCCGTGAAATACGCCGACCTGTCATGCCACCGCACCGGCGACTACACCTTCAGCTACGAAAGGATGCTAAAATTCGAAGGCAATACTGCAGCATACCTTATGTATTCGTACGTGCGTATACACGGAATACAAAGAAAAATAAATGTCGATATCACGGCCATCAAAGAAAAAATAAACCTGCAACACCCCTCGGAAATATCCCTCGGACTCCACATCGCCCGATTCAACGAAGCACTAGAATCAATAACACGTGACCTTCTTCCCAACAGATTAACCGACTACCTATACAATCTAGCAGAGAAATTCAACGCCTTCTTCAGGGATTGCAGAGTAGAAGGGACAGCAGAACAAAATCAACGACTCCTCCTATGCGAAACAACTGCACAAATAATGCGACAAGGCCTAAACATCCTAGGCGTCACTACCGTCGAACGTATGTAGTTAAGGGTACTCCGCGTACCCTTAACAATCCCGCGACAAAGGGAAAATTTCCCTTTGTAAACCCGCGGCAAAACGAAGCACTATGATGCGCGCGATGCGTGCGTATCATAGTGCTTCGTTTTGCCTTTGCCGTCTCGACGCTCGAGACGAGCGCCGAGAGAAGAAAACAAAATATCCAAAGTGCGCCTTTTGTTCCTTATGTAAAATGTTCAATGATTGGCTAAAACACCCCAGGTAAAAAAACCATCTTTAGAGAAAATATGAGTTTCAATATGATATTTGTGCAAACGAAAAATGATCTTCTCGTATATACTTTTACACAAAAGATATGAAAGAGGGCATGATATGGTTAAAAGTGATTTATGGCAGCGGCAGCATGACGAATACCAACGTCATGGTGTGCAAGCATGGCAGAAGAATATGGTGCCGTGGTTTCTCACGAGCAACACCCTAATCGCCAGCCATTACGTCAACATCGTCGATACCTTCGTAGAAGAATGTATAAATAACGATATCTTCGACACCACAAAACCACTTACTATCGTAGACCTCGGAGCAGGAGCAGGACGTTTTGCTTTTTTGTTTCTTAAAGAAATACTTCCACGCCTAAAAAAACATAATGTCTCAATACGATATGTTATGACCGACATCTCCGAAGAAAATATGTCGCATGTCGCAAGCCACCCATTGCTAAAGAAATATTTCGACGACGGCACAGCCCACACAGCCTTCTTCAATGGCAACGACGCCGATGGCGCCGCTGAGATTTTGCTCAACGAGTCAAGAGAAAATCTTTCACAAGAAGCACTAGAGAACCCCCTCGTAGCAATAGGAGGGTATTTCTTTGACATCATCGTCAACGATATCTTCATAATACGCGATGGCACACTATACAAACGCAATATACAGTACGCCGACGGTGATCTGTGGCCTGTCGTTTCCGAAAAAATATCATACCACGACGTACCAGCAACGCAACCATATTATAGCGACGGCATCCTCGATAGCATCGTTGAAAAATACAGCACTACCTACGACAATATCGCCTTCGGAATGCCAGTAGGAGCGTGTAATACGATACGACGCCTTAATGCTATGTCGAAAGGACATATGCTTCTCCTCGCCGCAGACCAGGGAATCGTCACCGATGAGCAGATGAAACAATGCAGCGATGTAAAAGTATCATGCCACGGAAGTTTCTCCGTCCCTGTAAACTACAATGCTATCGACAAATATATCACCGCTATCGGCGGAACATTCGTCGCACCAAATTCTCCACACAGCGAATTTGTCTCAACAATGTCCTTGCTGACAGAAGGAAAACCATTCCCAGCAACGGAAAAGGCATACCGCGATACCATCGTCGCTAACGACATATACGACTACTATCTTCGTGGCGATAAAGTATCGTCAATGAATGATATGCTCTCCCTACTAGATGATGGTAATGGCGACACAATGACACTATACCACCTTCTTCAGCGCATAGAACATGCCGCGCCTTCTGCTACTGACGCCGAAAAACAGAGGCTAGCCGACCACATTACCCGCGCAACAGACAACTTTTTTCCTCTCAGCAGCGACGACATGGCTTTCTTCAAAATAATGGAACAATTACTTACTACAATAGGTTTCAATAATAAGACGTTTCCAAGTCTCTCATCGCTATCGATCTAAAGAGATGGAGATCTTGCAAGCTTCGTTGGGGATTTCTTCGACATAGCGTGGGACGGCGAAGCCTGAGAGGCGTTTTTTTAATTCTTCGATGAAGACACATCCACTGTTTTTTGAAACGTAAAAATGTTCGGCGCCTTGTACTTTGTCGAGGTGGTGTAGGTAATATGGGACGATGCCTTCGTCTATGAGGGCGGAAAAAAGATCTTCCAGAATATCTACATTGTCATTGACGCCTTTCAACAGAACGGTTTGTGTGAGGACGGGGATTCCGAGTCTTTGGATTTTTTTTATGGCGGCGAATACGTCGTTGCCTAGCTCGTTGGCGTGGTTTACGTGAAGAACGAACCACAGCCGTTTCGAGCAGTGTTGTAGGATTTCGACGAAGCCTTCGTCGATACGCTCTGGGATGCCGATAGGATATCGCGTATGGAAGCGTATGCGTTTGATATGCGGTATGTCGTTGAGGGAATTGATAAGAGCGTTGAGTTTTTCGTTGCTGAGAGACAGGGGATCGCCGCCGCTGAGGATGACTTCTGTGATGGTATTGTCTTTGGCGATATAGGCGAGCTCTTTTGCGAAAGAAGAAGAGGGGATTTCTGGGGCGTGACGCCTGAAGCAGAACCTACAGTTCATAGCGCAATGTGGCGATGTGAGAAGCAGCACCCTTCCATGGTATTTGTGGAGGAGCTTTTCTGTCTTGTAAAATTCTTTTTCATCTAGGGGGTCTTCAGAAAATCCGGAGGTTTCGAGCAGCTCTTCTTTCAGCGGGACGAATTGTTTAAAGAGAGGGTCGTCAAGAGTTCCTTTTTCCATGGCATCGAGAAGCCGTTTTGGGATGACACAGGGGAAGTCGGGATTAAAAAGAATATGTTTCTTCTTCTCGTCATCGAGACATAGTTTTTTTGCAAGAGCTAGCGTGTCCATTATACCGTTATACCGTCGCAGGCTCTTCTTCTATTACCAGTTCCTGTGGAAGGCCTTTGTCGTCAGTATCGACGCGGGAGATCTCTGCGCCTAAGCCGCCGAGCTTCTCTACGATATTTTCGTAGCCTCTGTCGAGGAAAGGCACGCCTTCTATAGTACTGTCGCCTTCGGCGATGAGCGCTGCCAAGACATATGCGAAACCGGCACGAAGGTCGGGGATGGTGATGTTTTTCCCTATCAGAGGAGTAGGGCCTTTGACGACGAGGCTATGATAGTAATTCTGCTGCGAGTATCGGCACGGCTTACCACCAAGGCATTGCTTGAAGAGCTCGATGTCGGCGCCCATGTTTTTAAGCATATTAGTATATCCGAATCTGTTCTCATAGACAGTCTCATGGATGACGGCAGTGCCTTCGGCCTGGGAAAGAAGTACGACGAACGGTTGCTGCCAGTCGGTCATAAATCCGGGATGTACGTCGGTCTCTATATGTATGTTGCTATTAAGAGCTCCGTTATAGAAAAACTCTATGCCGTCATTCTTGACATCGAAGCCACCACCAACTTCACGGAGTTTGTTGAGGAAAGTTACCATATCGATATGGTTGATGTTCTCGACAAAAACACGGCCCTTCGTCGCTATCGCTGCCATACCGAACGAAGCGGCTTCGATTCTATCGGGGATGACAGTATGTGTTACTTCATAGAAGGTCTTTGTTCCTTGGATGACGATTACTCTATTGGTATCGACGGTGATGATGGCGCCGAGCTTCTGAAGAAATAAGATGAGATCCATAATCTCTGGCTCGACAGCAGCGTTCTGGATGATCGTTGTCCCCTTAGCGCGGATACTCGCTAAGATGGTATTCTCGGTAGCTCCGACGGAAGGGAACGGTAATGTTATCACTGAACCCGTAAGGCCATGATGAGCATGGGCGAAATATGCCCCTTCTTTTTTCATCTCACGGTATTCTATCGTAGCGCCGAGGTCACGAAGAGCTTGAAGGTGGAAGTCTACAGGCCTCTTGCCAATAGGACACCCGCCGACGGTAGGGATGATGATGTCGGCGTCGGTGCGACCAAGAAGAGCTCCTATCATAAGGATAGGAATCCTGTTGGCACCGGAGAATCTCTGCGGGATATATGAAGAGTTTAGCTCTACAGTTTGGACTTCCATGGTGCCAGCATCGCGGTCCCAGGAAACTTCCATGCCAATCTCTTCACACAAAGATACAGTGATCTCTACCTCCTTGATATTGGGGACGTTGTAGAAGACACACTTTTTGTCAGAGATAAGTGAGGCAACAAGAAGTTTTGTTATAGCATTTTTTGCGCCCGCAGCTTTTACGCGTCCGTTTAATGATACGCCGCCAGTGATATGAAGCTTTTCCATGTATACCTTCTTTTGATAAGTTCTTTCTTTATTGTATACCATGTTTTACAATGATATTGTACTAAAAAATATATAACAGAGGTCGCATATGACAATACGTACTGGTATAGGACAAGACAGCCACCGCTTTGTTTCTGAGGAATCATCGAAAACGTGTATCCTAGGAGGTGTTATCTTCGACAATGCCCCAGGAATGCTGGCGAACTCCGACGGCGATGTCGTCCTACACGCTATCTGCAACGCCATAAGCTCTGTTACAGGAATACGTATCCTCGGAACCATCGCCGACGAGCTTCTTGAGAAAGACGGCATCACCGACAGCAGCGTATACCTCCATAAAGCCATAGAAACCCTCGGCGACAAAAAGATCAACCACGTCGCTATAACAATAGAAGCAAAAAAACCCATCATCGGAAAGAGACTCGACGACATGCGCGCCAAAATCGCTGAGATTATGGATATCGATATCACATCAGTCGGCATCACAGCAACAAGTGGCGAAGGCCTCACCGCCTGCGGCCGCGGCGAAGGTATACAGGTCTTCGCTATTATCACCACTAATCAGTGACTAGTGACCAGTTATCAATGTTCAATGAAAAAGCTTAGGATTTTTTCACCACGGAGCCACGGAGTTTACAGAGAAGAAATAGGACGGGTTAGTGGTTTTACCCCTAGAACTCCGAAGGTTTTCTTATGCTTTTTGGGGGTTTTGGGGAGAACCCACCAACAATTTTTCTTCTTTAAACTTTTTTTCTCCGTGCGCTCCGTGCCTCCGTGGTAGAACGTCCTATTTCGAAATTTCGGCCTCCAAAAACAACCTTTGATTTCATATAGCTAAAACTCTTATATATAAAACATCAAATGACGATAGGAGACGTATGTTCTATGGATGATAGAATCGGTAATATTATAAGTTCGCTAGAAGCTAGGGGCCTACAACCAGGGGCAGCGTCAAAAGCAGATCTTGCACATATTGACGCTACTATAGCCACGCTGAAAGATGAAGCTTTTTCTGGCGACGCAGAAGAAATATCATGTGACAAGCTTCTAGAAAGAGTATCTAACATAGAACTCGATGCTGAAGACAGCGAAGGAATGCAGGCTTTAAGAAAAGTCGAAGATATACTCCATTGCCGAAAATTTCTTTCTATAGCAGAAAAACGAGAAATCGAAGGGCAGGAGCCTAGAGAATTCACCGCATATACCGATGAAGAGCTTGCCGAATTGAAACATATCAGCGATGTACGTTTGCGTATAGAAACAGCATATACATTCGCCGAAAAAGGTAGAGCGTCTATCCAAAGACATCTTGAAGAAATACCTATAACTAAGGAAGAAATCAGCCATCGTGATGAAACGGGGAACACTCCCCTTTATATTTTTGCGAGAGATAGCAATATAGAAGCTGTAAAAGCCTTGCTAGAAAAAGGCGCTGACGTTAATAAGGCTAGCGAAAATAATGCTACACCGCTTGATGTCGCTGCTGAACAGGGCAGAATGGATGTAGTAGAGGTTCTGATTCGTAATGGGGCGATAACGACGAAAAAAACACTAAACATTTTAAAGCCTAAGATATCAAAAGAACTTTTATTTATACTTGAAGACACCTCCCTTTTTTCACAAACTCGTTTAATTCCCCGATTATTAAATTACCTTCGTTTGCGGAATCCTGAATTATGGACTAAGGAAGATGAATCAGAAAAAAATAAAATAACAGGGCTGTGCCACGGTCTTACAACACTGTATTGCTATTATCAGTTTCTAGACGAAGAAAACGTTTTTTTTGAGCGCATTAGGATCGCGCTTTCGACAGATTCTGATATGTCACGGTCTTTAGCGGAAACACGCTATGATGATTTAAGCGAAGATGAAAAAGAACTAGAACAGCTATGTAACGATATCCTTTATCTTCAGGCCCCCCTAACAAAGGGAGGACAATCAACCCCAGCAAAAGAGCTTTCTTTTCTTTCAGATAAAACCGAAATCAAAACTCTTTCCTCTCAACTCCATTTCGCAGCAACCTTCCCTGGTGACACCGAAACAGGAGAATTTGAAGGCCTTGTAACAATATTAATTACAATTTTGCTCGCCGATGCCAAGAAACAGAAATTCCTATTTCTTAGTACAGGGGATCATGCTGTAGGAATTTTTTATAAAAATAATGAATGTTTCTTTTATGATTCAAATACTACATATTTTTCACCGGCTTTTGATATAACTCCTCCATACCAGGAACAGGGAATTCGATGGCTTGTTAAAAATCTTGCATTTACCACCTTTGATCAACAGGACCGCATAACATTAGGAATCAATATCATTGCCCAAGAAGATTTGTCTGAAATAAAAGCTAAAGCTAAAGAATTATATAGCGTGACTAATATAGACTTTAAAGAGGACGATAATGGATTTACCCCACTTTGGATTGCCGCTAACAAGGGCGATATAGATTCTGTAAAATTCTTTTTAGATGAATACCCAGCGGCAGTCAATAAACGCGCGAAAGGTGGCGCTACGCCACTTTGGATTGCTGCACAGAATGGTCATATAAAAGTGGTAAACGCTTTACTAGATGCTGGTGCTACAGTTGATGAGGTAAGCGACGATGGTTGCACGCCACTTTACATTGCTGCACAAAAGGGCAATATAGACGTTGTGAAGTCCTTGCTAGATGCAGGAGCTACGATTGACAAGCCTGGGAAAAGTGGAGCTACACCTCTTTATATTGCTGCAGAAAATGGTCATATAGCTGTTGTAAAAGCTTTGATAAAAAATTCTGTTGAAAAAGGTATCGATATTAATAAGCCCAACAAAAAGGGTGTAACGCCTCTGTATATTGCTGCACAGAATGGTCATATAGCCGTTGTAAAAGCCTTGATAGAAAATTTTGTTGAAAAAGGTAACGATATTAATAAGTCCGACAAAAAGGGTAAAACGCCTCTTTATATTGCTGCACAAGAGGGTAATATAGACGTTGTGAAGACCTTGCTAGATGCAGGATCTACGATTGACAAGCCTGAGAAAAGTGGAGCTACACCTCTTTATATTGCTGCACAGAATGGTCATATAGAGGTTGTGGAGGCCTTGCTAGATGCAGATGCTATTGTTGATCAGGTAGCAGATAATGGCCGCACGCCATTTTACGCTGCTGCACAAAATGGTCATGTAGACGTTATAGAGGCCTTGCTAAAAAAAGGAGCTACGATTGATCAAGCAAATGAAGAAGGCGTTACACCATTTTTTATTGCTGTGCTAAACAATCATATAGATGTTGTAAAAGTCTTGTTAGGAAAAGGAGCCAATGTTAATGGAAAATTAAAGGATGGCTCTACATTTCTTTGGGCTTCTGCAGCAATAGGCAATATAGCTAGTGTAAAAGTTTTGCTCGAAGCCGGCGCCACGGTTGATATGGCTAGGGAAGACGGTACTACCCCTCTTTTTATTGCTGCACAGAATGATCATATAGACGTCGTAAGAGCTTTGATAAAAGCTTCTATTGAAAAGGCCATCGATATTAATAAGCCAATAAAAAATGGAATTACGCCACTTTATGCTGCTGCAAAGAATGGTCATGTAGACGTTGTGGAGGCCTTACTAGAGGCAGGCGCTAAACCTGATCAGGCTGATGATAATGGCGTTACTCCGCTTTATATTGCCGCACAAAACGGTCGTGCAAAAGCAGTAAGAGCCTTGCTTGATAATGGGGCAGAATTTGATAGGGCTGCTGATAATAGCGTCACTCCGCTTGCTATTGCCGCAGTGAATGGCCACGTAGAAGTTATAGAAGTGTTGTTTGCTCATGGTAAACCTAATATTAATGACCCACAGAGAGGTGGTTTTACATTGCTTGCTATTGCCGCACAAAACGGTCGTGCAAAAGCAGTAAGAGCCTTGCTTGCTAAAGGGGCAGATATTGAACAGGCTACTGATGATGGTGCCACACCGCTTTATATTGCCGCACAAAGTGGTCATATAGCAACAGTAGAAGCTCTTGTTACTGCAGGTGCTAAGATAGACCAGCTCAATAAGAAGGGGTTTCCACCACTTTATGCTGCAGCATATGGAAAACATGAAAAGGTGGTAAAAGCTTTACTCGAAGCAGGTGCCACGGTTGATCAGGCAAATGAAGAAGGCTTTACGCCATTTTTTATTGCTGTGATAAACAATCATATAGATGTTGTAAAAGTCTTGTTAGAAAAAGGAGCCAATGTTAATGGGAAATTAAAGGATGGCTCTACATTTCTTTGGGCTTTTGCAGCGAGAGGTAGTATAGCCAATGTAGAAGTTTTACTCGAAGCAGGCGCCACTGTTGATATGGCTATGGAAGATGGCACTACCCCGCTTTATATTGCTGCACAGAATGGTCATATAGATGTTGTAAGAGCTTTGATAAAAAAGTCTATTGAAAAGGGCATCGATATTAATACGCCCAACAAAAATGGTATTACGCCCCTTGCTATTGCTTCAAACAATGGTCATACAGCCACTGTGGAGGCCTTATTAGATGCAGACGCCATGGTTGATCAGGCAAATGAAGATGGCCTTACACCACTTCTTGTTGCTGTTCTAAACAATCATATAGCCGTCGTAAGAGCCCTAATCATAGCGAAAGCTGATGTTAATAAAGCCAGCGTCGATGGTTACACACCCCTTGCTGTTGCTTTAAAAAATGGACATACAGAAGTAGCAGAAGCTTTACGCGCAGCAGGAGCGAAAGAATAGCGTATAGGAATAGCGTATAGCAAAATCAATGCTCATTGAAAAAGCTTCGGATTCCTATCTCCAAAAACAACCTTTGATTTCATATAGCTAAAACTCTTATATATAAAATATCATATGACGATAGAAGGAAAATATCTTATGGATGATGCAATCGGTAATATTATATCTTCACTGGAAGCTAGGAGTCTACAACAAGGGGCAGCGTCAAAAGCAGACCTTGCACCTATTGACGCTACTATAGCAACGCTGAAAGCTCAAGCTCTTTCTGACAGCGTCGAAGAAATATCATGTGACAATCTTCTAGAAAGAGTATTTAACATAAAACTCGATGATGAAGACTGTGAAGGAATAAAAGCCTTAAGAAAAGTCGAAGATATGCTCCATTGCCGAAAATTTCTTGCTCTGGCAGAAAAACGAAAAGCTGAAGAGGAAGAGATAGAGTTTCTTATATATGATGATGAAATAAAAACTGAGCTGAAACATATCAGCGATGTTGTTTTGCGCATAAAGATGGCGTGTGAGTTCTTTGCAAAAGAAAGAGATGCTGGAACTATTGATGAAGAATCGTTGAAGGACATTCTTGACGTTATACCTATGGATTACAAGGAAGTTAATAGTGTTGATGAAGAAGGAAATACACCGTTGTATGTTTTTGTTAGCGAAGGCAATAAAAATGTCGTAGAAAATTTGCTTACGTATGGTGCAAAAGTTGACATTCCTAACAAAGATGACGAGATGCCGCTTACTGTCGCGATAAGAAATAAACGAGTCGATATAATCAAATTGTTGCTTTTTGAAGGAACTGAGCTAGCAGTATCAGAAGATGAATTAAAGATATTGAAAAATATTTTACCTTTCGACCTTTTTGAAAATTTTTTCGGTCGTGAGCTTATCTCTCAAAATCTTTTAATCCCTGTTCTGCTTCATTATATTCGTTTGCGCAGAGATGTAGCGCCGGAAAAGGAAATTGAAGTAAAAGGAGTATGTTACGGCCTTACTTTGTTGTACGGCTATTATCAGTTTTTAGACGAAGAAGATGCTTTTTGGAAACGTATTTCGGGGGCGATTTCAACAGATCCTGAAAGCTCACGACCTTTGGCAGGAATGCGCCATGATATGTTAACTAAAAGGGAAAAAGAATTGGAGCGTTTATGTAATGATGTGTTTTATCTTCAACTTCCGTTAACAGAAGAAAGGCAGACACGTCCGATAGAAACGCTATCTTTTCTTTCGGATAGGCAAGAAATCCGTTCCCTTTCGTCGCAGCTGTATTTTGCGGCGACATTTCCTAAAAATGCCAAGACGAAAGAATACGAGGGCCTTGTAAAGACATTGGATACAATTTTATCTGTCGATGTTGAAAAACCGAAATTTTTGGAGATTTCTACAGGCGAACATGCTGTAGGCATTTTTTGCAGAGAGGGAAAATGCTTTTTCTATGATCCTAATAGTTGCTATCGTCAGCGGCCCATTAATATATCAGAATCCAATAGGGAGAGCGGTGTTAGAGCCCTTGTTAAACGGCTTGCTGCAGAGACCTTTCCAGAGCAGGATCGCATAACGTTGGGAATGGAAGTCATCGCTCAAGAAGATATGCCTATAATAAAAGCCGAGGCCGCAAAATTGTATCATGAAGCTGATATTGAACTTAATGATAGCTCTGATCACACCTCTCCAATTAGTATTGCTAAACAAAACAATAGGCTAGACGTTGTAAGGAAGTTGGTGGTCGCAGGGGCTAAGATACAAGATGAAGATAGACAATATGTTTTTGATACTGCTATGAAAAATGGTGACATAGAACTTTTTGATGCTTTGCTTAGTTTACAAGACAACAGAGAAGATGTTTTCAGCGACCCTTTTCTTTCGAAGCCTCTTACTTGGGCAGTGGAAACAGGGCATCTAGGCATGGTTGAGCATTTAATACAAAAAGGTTTTGATGTTAACGAAAAATTTATGGGCGAAACACCTCTTGACACTGCTGTGAGGAAAGGCGACGAGATAATGGTGAAAGCTTTGTTGGACGCCGGGGCGAAAGCAGACCCTCCTGAAACGGAGGCTACTACTCCTCTCTTTTTTGCTGTTGCAAATGGTCATATGAAAATAGTATCGGATTTATTAGCAAAAGGTGCCGATGTTAATAGAACTGTTTTTGGCAGGACGATTCTTGCATTGGCTTTGTCAAAAGGTCACACAGAAATCGCCGATCTCTTACGCGCAGCAGGAGCGAAATCAGTGACCAGTGATCAGTGACCAGTTATCAATGCGCAATGAAAAAGCTCCGAACCCCGAACTCCGAACTCTGAACTTTTTAATAAATGTCTTGTTGGTAGCGACCTGATTTTTTCATGTCGATGAAGTATTGGCTGGCTTCTTCGTCGGAGAGGTTGCCATGTTCCATGGCGATGTTGTGGAGGGCGGCGCTGACATCTTTGGCCATATACTTTGCGTCGCCACATACGTAGAAGTGCGCGCCGCCTTGAAGCCATTTCCAGATGTCTGCGCCATTTTCTAGGATCTTATGTTGTACGTATATCTTGTAGTCTTGGTCTCGGGAGAATGCGGTGTCGAGGCGTAGTTTTTTTGAGGCTTCGAGTTCTTTCCAATATTCTCCGTAGCAGAAATCGTTTTCTTCTGTCCAATCGCCGTAGAAGAGCCAGTTTTTTCCGGGGGCGTTGGTGTGGATGCGTTCTTGTATGAAAGCGCGGAAAGGAGCTACTCCTGTGCCGGGGCCTACCATTATTATGTCGGTATTGGGGTTTTCTGGGACGGTGAAGTTATGGGCTTTCTGAATATAGAGAGAAATTCTGTCATTGAGCTGCGCTAGTTCACAGAGGTAGTGCGAGCATACGCCATAGCGATGGTGGTCGTTGGTGTTGTATTTTACGAGGGCGACGGCGAGGTGTATCTCTTCGCCGACGGCGTCTTTCGATGAGGCTATAGAATATAGGCGTGGTGATAGAGGCAGTAGCGTGTTGCAGAAATCTTGGAGGGAGAGGGTTATAGGGTGTTCTTCGAGGAAATCCCAGAAATGGTAGGTGTCGATAAGATTTTGGAAGGCTTCTTTGTTGTCGGGAAGAAGTAGGGTTGAGAGCTTTTTTTTGGCGGTGTCGTCTGTGGTGTTTTCTGCGGCGAGAGTGACGAAAGAGCGTGTAAGGCGTGTTATCGTGACGTGTTTTGTAAGGTATTCGCCGATGGTAAGGGTTTCGCCGGACTTCTTGGCGGTGATGTTTTCTTCGCCGGAAGCGTGTAAAGCCGCGAGGGTTTTGTCTATGATGGCAGGGTCGTTGCTGGCGATGACGGCGGCGCTATCGCCGGGGGAGTATTCCATCTCGGAGCCGCTGATGTCTATGACAAGGTGGCTAGCGTTTTTCTTCGAACCTTCTTTGGTAAGGCTATAACGCTCTTTGAGAAGCGCAATGAATGGTGATGTTCTTGTGTGTTGTTGTTTCGTCATAGTCTTATGTTGCTTTGTTAATATTAGTTATCGTATCGTATGGGAAAAACTGAGTAAAGTCAATAAAAGACGCAAGCCTGACCCTAGAACAAAAAAGAACCAGGCCAGGAAAATTTTTAAAAATCAAAAAATGCAGGGGACAATGTAATGACAGAAAAATATGTATATTCTTTTGGTGTAGGAGAAGAAATCGCACCTTTGGATAAAGACCTTCTCGGCGGAAAAGGTAAAAACCTCGTAGAGATGACGTCTTTAGGATTGCCGGTCCCTCCAGGACTTGTCATTACCACCGAAACATGCCGCAGCTATATGAAAAATAAAGGGGAATCACCAGAAGGCATGGAGGAGCAGACAAAAGAAGCTCTTGCCCTCGTAGAAAAAAAGATGGGCGCAACGTTCGGCAGTGAAGACAATCCTCTTCTTGTATCAGTACGTTCTGGAGCTCCGATATCAATGCCGGGGATGATGGATACCGTCCTTAACCTAGGTCTTAACGATATCTCCGTCGTTGGCTTCGCAAAAGTCACTGACAACGAGAAGCTTGCATACGACAACTACCGCCGTTTTATTATGATGTACGGCGACGTCGTAAGAAAAGTTCATAAAAACAACTTCGAAGAGAAATTCGAAGAGATAAAGAAAGAAGAAGGCGTTGATACCGACTCCGACGTCAGCGTCGAAGGTTTCAAGAAAGCAGTAGCTGCCTTCAAAGAAGTCTATAAAGAACACATCGGCGAAGATTTCCCTCAAGATCCTTGGGAGCAGCTGTTCACCGCAGTAGAAGCAGTGTTCCGCAGCTGGAACGGACATCGTGCTATAGTATACCGTCAGGTTAATAACATCCCTGATAATATGGGCACAGCGGTAAACATTCAGACGATGGTCTTCGGAAACAAAGGTCCAAACTCCGCTACTGGCGTAGGATTCACCCGCGACCCTGCTACCGGCGACAAACATTTCTACGGAGAATACCTCATCAACGCTCAAGGTGAAGAGGTCGTCGCAGGGACAAGGACGCCACACCCTATAAATCTAAACCAGAAGAAAATTATGGGGTCAGACCTTTCGTGCCTCGAAGATGAGATGCCCGAGATGTATAAAGAACTCGACGAGATTGTCGAGAAGCTCGAAGAGCACTACAAAGACATGCAAGACATCGAGTTTACCATCGACGATGGCAGATTGTTTATGCTACAGACACGTATAGGGAAACGTACGGGTTTCGCAGCGATACGTATGGCGGTAGAGATGCTCGAAGAAGGGCTTATCGATGAAAAGACAGCACTGCTTCGTGTCGATCCCAACCAGCTAGTACAGCTTCTTGCTCCTATCTTCGACGACAAAGAGAAGATCCAAGCTCATGATGACATGGTAGCAAAAGGCCTCAACGCTGGCCCTGGCGCAGCATCAGGAGAGATAGTGCTTTCGTGGGAAAAAGCTATAGAAGTAGAAAAAGCCGGAAGGATATGTATCCTCGTAAGAGACGAGACATGCCCCGACGATTTCCCAGGAATGGTAGCAGCAGTAGGGATCCTTACAGCACGTGGCGGAAGCACAAGCCACGCCGCCGTTGTAGCTCGCGGCATGGGAAAACCTTGCGTAGCGGGATGTGGAGCGCTAACAATAAACGAAGAAGCAGGAACCGTTGTCGCTGGAAAACGCGTATTAAAAGAAGGAGACCAGATCTCCATCGACGGGTCAACAGGAGAGGTATTCTTCTGCAAACTAGAAACACACCCTTCTTCGGTTATACAAGCCCTTGTCGACGGCAATGAAGAAGCAAAAAAAGGTGCCGTATATAAAGAATTCACCACCATCATGGAGAGCGCTGACAAATACCGCAGACTCCTAGTACGTACCAACGCCGACACTCCACACGACTGTGACGTCGCCAGAGCCTTCGGCGCTCAAGGTATAGGGCTATGCCGTACAGAGCATATGTTCATGGAAAAAGAGCGCCTCAACGACGTGCGACGCATGTTCTTCAGCACAAGCGATGAGAAACGTAAAGAAGCTATCGACAATCTTCTGGAATATCAGAAGGGCGATTTCATCGGTATCTTCAGAGCTATGGACGGACTTCCAGTGACGATACGCCTCCTAGATCCTCCACTCCACGAGTTCATGCCTCATAACGACGAAGAGATAAAGACCGTCGCTGATGTTATAGGGATGAGTTTCGAAGAGCTAAAAGATATGACGAAAGCACTACAAGAGACGAACCCTATGCTCGGACACAGAGGGTGCCGTCTCGGCGTTATGTACCCAAGCCTTACTAAGATGCAGGCTCGTGCTATAATAGAAGCCGCCATCGAGGTGAAAAGCGAAGGTAAGACCGTCATACCAGAAATTATGGTGCCACTAGTTTGTATGAAGAACGAGTTCGTCCATCAGAAAGCTCTAATCGATGAGACAGCAAAAGAAGTCTTCGAAGAGAAAGGCGAGACGATAGAATATCTCGTGGGTACGATGATAGAACTTCCGCGTGCTGCAATAGTAGCAGGGCGTATCGCCGAAGGCGGCGCAGAGTTCTTCAGCTTCGGAACCAATGACCTGACACAGACAACGCTAGGAATCAGCCGCGACGATGCAGGGAAATTCATACCGACATATGTCAGTGGCGTTGAAGATCCACGTAATAAAGATGCACTAATACGTATGTTCCAAGAAGATCCGTTCCAGGCTATCGACCAGGACGGCGTAGGAGAACTTATGAAGATAGCAGTAGAACGCGGACGCAATGCCGTAGACGGACTCAAATGCGGTATCTGCGGAGAACACGGCGGAGAGCCTTCTTCTGTGATATTCTGCGATGCCCTTGGCCTTGACTACGTGTCATGCTCGCCATACCGTATTCCCGTAGCACGCCTCGCAGCAGCACACGCAGTATTGCTCAAAGATCAATGATCAATGATCAATTTTGAGCTTGGTATTTTTATGCCCTATTCATTATACCGATGAATAGGGCATTTTTTTACAAACTCACCTTACGCGCTAATCTTGCTTTAGTGGTGTAGCGAAAGGGATGAGATGCAAGTATTCCGACGAGCCAAGCTCATATAGAGCTGGGCGAGGAGAAATACGCAGCAGATCGCCCTTGCAGCACGCCAATAAAGCAAGAGTGGTGCGTAAGATGAGTTATAAAAGGACAGACTATGGAAAAGAAGATATTCACTTTAGAAGGGATGTCATGTGCATCGTGTGCGCAGACTATTGAAAAGGCGCTGAAAGCTTGCGATGGCGTCGTCGAGGCCTCTGTAAACTTCGCCACAAAAAAAGCGACAGTAACTTTCGACCCTTCGCGTACTACTGAAGACGCCATTATTAAAGCCGTCAACGATGTTGGCTACAAAGCAAAGCTTTACGAAGGTTCAAACGAAGATCACGAAGAAGAACGGCTTATGCTACAGGCCAACAAAAAAATGTTTTGGGCGTGGTGCATAACAGCGCCAGTAATACTATTGATGCTTATAGAGATGTTTTTAGGAAAAACAATTCCTGGCTACGATATTATTGTGCTGGTATTGTCGTCGACAGTGCTTTTCGGAGTAGGACTTGACACCTTTAAATCTGCGGCGAAGTCGATAGTCCATGGCAAAACCAATATGGACGTTCTCATCGCTCTTGGCACAGGAGCTTCGTACGCCACAGGAATCGCTACTCTGTTCTTAGAAATATCTAACTATGCCGGCGTCGCCGCGATGATAATGGCTTTCCACCTAACAGGGAGATATATCGAAGCCAAAGCAAAAGGACGCGCTTCTGAGGCGATAAAAAAACTCCTAGAGCTAGGAGCGAAGACAGCAAGGGTATTAGTAGAAGGCGAAGAAAGAGAGATTCCAATAGAAGACGTCGTGGTCGACGATATAATGATAGTGAAACCTGGAGAGAAAATCCCCACCGACGGCGTAATCATTGAAGGCGCTAGCGCTATCGACGAATCCATGGCGACAGGAGAATCCATCCCAGTAAGCAAGAAAATTGGTGATGATGTTATCGGCGCTACAATAAACCAGCAAGGGCTTCTGAAGGTCAGAGCTACAAAAATCGGTAAAGACACCTTCCTTTCACAGATAATAAAGATGGTAGAGGAATGCCAAGGGTCTAAAGTCCCAATCCAAGAGTTCGCCGATAAAGTTACCGGGATTTTCGTCCCTACAGTCCTTGTTATAGCAGTACTGACATTCCTTAGCTGGGTTCTTTTCCCTGCGACATTAAATATCATAGCTAGCAGAGCGCAGAATGTAATACCATGGATAAACATAGATCATGGCATAGTAACGCTAGCACTGCTTTCGACGATATCGGTTTTGGTGATAGCATGTCCTTGCGCCCTTGGACTTGCAACGCCTACAGCGCTAATGGTAGGGACCGGTGTGGGCGCAGA